>Ga0209611_10000200_pt1 | contig 76735 bp, 76 predicted proteins | sample S1TSphgellanicum_3_FD_187693 | JGI IMG/M metagenome (GOLD analysis project Ga0209611, IMG submission 187693) | Host-associated microbial communities from peat moss isolated from Minnesota, USA - S1T2_Fc - Sphagnum magellanicum MG (SPAdes) (version 2) | ecosystem: Host-associated > Plants > Peat...
CCGCAAGCATGTCCCAATCACCGGCTTCGAACGTGCAGGCGTCAGGCCGCGCGACGGCGGCGCGGCGTTGCGTGACGGGCGTGGAATTCAACGTCGCGGGATCCTTGCAATGGCGGCAATACGATGGCGCTTCAGTATTCAAGACTCTCGCGGCGCGGTCAACCCGCTGCACCGATCGTTCATCTGTGCAGCCAGCCATCTTCATCTGTGCAGCCAGCCATCGTCGTCGGACGGCCGGCAATCAACGGGTGTGCGCCGACCGGCGCGCCTGTGCAAACGCGTTGAGCCGCGCTAGGATCCCGGGCTCCTTTCAACAAAGCCGGACACGTGGCGCTAAAACTGTTCCAGAGCCTGCGTCCGTTCACTGCCGCCGCACTACTGCGCGAGTTTCTCGCGGGTCTCGGTCTTGCTTCGATCGACATTCCCCAGGTGCTGGGTTACGCCCGGATCGCCGGTATGCCGGTCGTGACGGGGCTCTATACCCTGGTGCTGCCGGTCGCGGTGTTCGGCATCTTCGGCTCTTCGCGCAATCTGGTCGTCGCCGCGGACTCTGCCACGGCTGCGATCGTGTTCAGTTCCGTGTCGGCGATGGCCCCGCCCGGAAGCGCGCATTATATCGACCTCGTCGGCATCGTGGCGCTGCAGACGGCGGCGCTGCTGCTGTTGGCGCGGATCTTCAAGCTGGGATTTCTCGCCGATTTTTTGTCGCGCACCGTGCTCAGCGGCTTCCTGACCGGGGTCGGTTGCCAGGTCGCGATCGCGATGCTCAGCGACATGACCGGCATCCCGACACCGTCACGCTATGCCATTGGACGGGTGTGGCAGCTCGTGCGCGGATTCTGCCATCTGCAGGTGTCGACGCTGAGCCTGGCGGCTGCAGTTGCTGCGGTGCTGCTGTTCGGCAGCCGGTTCGTGCCGCGTTGGCCCCTCGCGCTGCTGGCCGTCATGGCGAGCATGGCGGCCAGCGCCGCGTTCGGATTCGCTACTCACGGAATTGCGGTGCTCGGGCTCATTCCCGGCGGCCTGCCGCCGCTACGTCTGCCCGAGGCGGACTTTCGCGAAATTCTCGCGCTTGCGCCCATCGCGGCGTCCTGTGTGGTCATGATCATTGCGCAAAGTGCCGCCACGGCGCGCGCCTTCGCGGCGCAGGCGCGCGAGGACGACGACGCCAATGCCGACATTCTCGGACTGGCGGCCTCGAATTTGGCGGCGGGACTTTCGGGCACGTTCGTCGTCAACGGCAGTCCGACGCAGACCGCTGTGGCCTATCAAGCGGGAGCGCGCAGCCAATGCGCCCATTGGGTGCTGGGGCTCGTCGTCATCGCGGTGCTGCTTGCCGCGACCGGACCTTTGCAATATCTCCCGCGCGGCGTGCTGGCCGCAATCGTGTTCACGATCGCAGTCCGCATGGTCGAGGTGCGGCGCCTGCAGAATATCCGCGCCGAGAGCCCGGGGGAATTCGGGCTCGCCATCGCGACGGCGGCGACCGTCCTCGCAGTGGGTGTCGAGCAGGGCATCCTGGTCGCGATCGCGCTGTCGCTTTTTCGGCACGTGCGCCACAGCTACCGGCCACACACGACCATGCTGACGGCAGACGACGCCGGCCGCTGGCTCGCGATTCCGGCGACGCCGGGCCGCGTGACAGCACCCGGACTCATCGTCTATCGCTTCGGTGCGGATCTTTTCTATGCAAACCAGAACCGGTTCACCGACGAGGTGCGCGCGCTGATCGAGCGCGCGCCCGGGAAGATTCACTGCTTCCTGGTCGATGCGGGCGCGATCACCGATCTCGACTACTCAGCGGCGCACGGCATTCGCAAATTATTCGAGGATTTGCGCAATGCCGGCATTCGCGTGATCTTCGGCCGGGTCAACCTTTATCTGCTCGCGGACATGGACCGGCACGGTCTCAGCGCGACGGTCGGGAAGAACTGGATTTTCCCGACCCTTCATGAGGCGCTTGCGGCGGTGCAAAGCGGCGCGGCCGGGCAGGAGCCGATCGGGACGGAGCCTTGAGCGCGCGGATCGGCGAGGGAGCTTCAAGGGGGCCGATCGGCATGAAGCTTCAAGCGGGCCAATCGGCATGGATGCCGGGACGGGATCGATGCATGATGCAGAGATGGCAAGCATGGGACGGATTTTCATGAGCAATACGGGCGGTTCCCCATGAGCACTACGGGCGACGTCATCCGTTACGAGATTCGCGACCGGGTCGGGTTTCTTCACTTCGCGCGCCCCGATGCCGCGAACACGATCGATCTGGACTTCGCGCGCGCATTCCTCGCCGCCGTGTTCGAGTTAGACGATCCGGGCGTGGGCGCCATCGTCATCACCGGCGACGGCAGGAATTTCTGCTTCGGCGGGGACCTCAAACGCATGCTCGCCGCCGGGGCCGATGTCCGCGCCTATCTGGCCGAGCTCACGACGATCTTCCATGCCGGCATCGCGCATCTGGTGGCGCTGGATGCACCGGTCATCGCGGCGGTCAACGGCACCGCGGCCGGCGCCGGGTTCGGAGTCGTGCTGGCCGCCGATCTGGCGCTGGCGGGGCGCAGTGCCAAGTTCGTTTCGGCCTACACCGGCGTGGCACTGACGCCCGACGCGGGCTGCAGCTTTCTGCTGCCGCGAGTGGTCGGACCCAAACGCGCGGCGGAGTTGTTCCTCACGAATCGCGTGATCGACGCCGAACAGGCCCTTGCCTGGGGCATCGTCAACGACATCGTCGAGGACGACCGGCTCATCGAGACGGCGACGGCCTGGGCGGCGCGGCTCGCCGCGGGTCCACCCGGCGCGCACGCTGTCGTCAAGCGCCTCATGGCGGACTCACTGCCCGGATTAGAAGCACAGCTCGCGCGCGAGAGCCGCGGCATCGCGGCCCGCGGCGCCAGCGACGAGGGTCGCGAGGGAATTGCGGCCTTTCTCGCCAAGCGCAAGGCCCGCTATGCGTGAAGCGCGCGACGGGTGACAGCGGCGCGCGCCGCGCGGGTCGATCGTTGCGCGCCCCGTTGTCAGGAACGATGCGATCGTCGCGACCGAACTGACCCCGCTCACGCTCTCGGCCGATCGTCGCGTCGTCGACGGGGCCGTCGACTGCGCTGTCGACGCAGCGTTTCTGGCCGCTTCAAACCAGCCTGATGGGACCCGAGTATTTCGCAACCTGAGGGTCCGCGGTCAGCAGCAGCACGCCCTCGCTGATTGCTTGTGCGATCAGGAGTCTGTCGAAAGGGTCTTTATGCAGCGGCGGCAGGTTCGCGCAGTCTGCAACCGCGATCATGCGCGATCGTCCGCCCTGCGCCCGCTTGTCCGCCCCAGCATCTTTTCCGCGCTGCACGCTACGGGTACCGCTACGGGTACCCATGCTCCGGATTGCACTTTTTAGGTTTTGTCATTCTCTCGACAGAATGGCGAAAAATGTCGAGAAAGTGACAACCGGTCGAACATGGTGGGAGACGTGTACCCTCCGACGCGTTCTCCCCCGAAGTTCTCCCCCGAAGTTCTCCCCCGAAGTTCTCCTCCGAAATTCTCCCCCGGAGTTCTCCCGCGAAGTTCTCCCGCGAATTTCATTGCGCGGCGTAGGGCGCGCGACGCGCGCAACGCGCGGGACTCTCAGCGGGGCTGCATGCGTATGGCACCGTCGAGCCGAATCGTTTCGCCGTTGAGCGCCGTGATCTCGACGATCGACTGAACCATGCGGGCGAATTCCTCGGGCCGGCCGAGACGTGGCGGGAATGGCACTTGTTTGCCGAGCGAGTCCTGAACGTCCTGCGGCAGCCCGGCGAGCATCGGCGTCATGAAAATGCCGGGTGCGATGGTCATGCAGCGGATGCCGAGCTTGGCGAGTTCGCGCGCGATGGGAAGGGTCATGCCAATCAGAGCCGCCTTGGTCGCCGCGTAGGCAACCTGACCGATTTGACCCTCGAAGGCTGCTACCGAGGAGGTGTGGATCAAGACGCCCCGCTCGCCTTCGGCGTTCGTCGAATTGCCTTGCATGAGCGCCGCCGCCGCCTTGTCGCACAGGAACGTGCCGATCAAGTTCACGCGCACGACTTTCTCGAAGTACTCGGCGGGCATCGGGCCGTCCTTGCCGAGCAGCTTGCCGGCGCCCACGACGCCGGCGCAGTTCACGAGCAGGTTCAAACCCTGCAGCGCGTCGCGGGCCCGCGCCATTGCGGCGTCGACTTGCGCCTCCGAGGTCACGTCGCAGGGATGAAAACTCGCGCAGAGTTCGGCGGCCACCGCAGCCCCCGGTGAGGATGCCAGATCCAGGATGGCGGCGCGGCCCCCAGCCTCGAGCACGCGCTCCACGACGGCCCTTCCGAGGCCTGATGCGCCGCCGGTCACGACGGCGCGGGTTTCATTCATCTGCATCGAGTCACCGGGCCCATCTGCCTTGAAATTACCGGGCGCGTTTGCCTTGGCTTACCGTTTGCGCTTACATCGAATGACCGGGTGCATCTGCGTCGGATCGGCCGGTGACGCGTTTCAAACGATCTCGACCGCGATCGCCGTCGCTTCACCCCCGCCGATGCATAGGGAAGCGACGCCGCGCTGCAGGCCGCGGGCCCGCAGCGCATGGATCAGCGTCGTGACGATACGCGCGCCCGTCGCGCCGATCGGGTGTCCGAGTGCGCAGGCGCCGCCGTTGACGTTGACCTTGGCATGATCCAGGCCGAGGTCGTGCATCGCTGCCATCGTGACACAGGCGAAGGCTTCGTTGATTTCATACAGGTCCACCTCATCGGCGCGCCAACCGGCCTTTCCGAGCACGGCGGAGATCGCTCCGATCGGTGCCGTCGTGAACCATTCAGGCGCCTGCGAATTGCTCGCATAGGCGATGACGCGTGCGAGCGGCCGCCGCTCGTGCCGTTCGGCAGCGGCGCCGCTCATGAGCAGCACGGCGGACGCGCCGTCCGAGATCGACGATGAGCTTGCCGCCGTCACGGTGCCGTCCTTGCCGAACGCGGGTCGCAGCGTTGGAATCTTCGCCAGATCGCATTGATAAGGGGTCTCATCCTTGTCGACGGACCGCGTCCCCTTGCGGTCCTTGACGCTGACTGCCGTGATTTCGGCCGCGAAAGCGCCTCCCTCGGAAGCGGACATGGCGCGTTTGACGGACTCGGCCGCATAGGCGTCCTGCTGTTCGCGCGTGAACCCGTATTTCGCGGCCGTTGCATCGGCGAAACATCCCATGAGTTTGCCGTCGAAAGGGCTCATGAGTCCGTCATAGAACATGTGGTCGAAGATCTGCTCATTGCCCATGCGGTATCCCTGACGGGCCTTGAGCAGCAGGTACGGGGCGTTCGTCATCGACTCGAAGCCGCCCGCGAGCACGACGTCGCCCGAACCGGCGCGGATCTGGTCGCAACTCTGCATGATTGCCTTCATGCCGGAGCCGCACAGTTTGTTGACCGTTGCGGTCGGTACCGCTGCCGGCACGCCGCCGCCGAGGGCGGCCTGCCGCGCCGGGCCTTGACCGATTCCCGCCTGCAACACGCAGCCGAACAGCACTTCGCTCACCCGCTCCCCGGCCACGCCGGCGTCCTCGAGCACGGCCCGCGTCACGGCGCTGCCCAGTTGAACGGCCGGCGCCGCGCCGAGGCTCCCCTGGAAAGCGCCGATCGGCGTGCGGCGTGCGGCCATGATGAACACTGGATCACCCATGCAAAGCACTCCTCTCCAAATCGGCCAGCGGGTGAATCCCGCCGACCCAGGGATCTTGAAAATACGCCTCGACCGAGGCCTCGTTCACGTCTTCGAGCCGGCTCGGTACCCACTTTGGCGCATTGTCCTTATCAATGATGAGCGCGCGCACCCCTTCCAGGAAGTCATTTTGCGCCATGCAGTGCCGGACCATCCCGAGTTCCATGCGCAAACACTCCGCCAGGCTCATCGTTCGTCCGCGCTGCAGTTGGCGCAGCGCAACGCACAGCATGGTCGGCGACCGGGTACGCATGAGCTTGGCGGTGGTCGCGGCCCAGCCTGCAAATTCGGGACGAATTTCAGTGTCCAGCGACTCGAGGATCGCCGGCACGCTCGCGTGGCTGAAATGGGTGTCGAGGGCCGGACGCACCAGGCTCAAGGACGTTGCCGCCAGATCCTGTGCCGCGAGCGAGTCCAGGAGGCTGCGCACATCCGTCCACCGCGCCTCGACCCTCCGCGGCGCACCATCTCCCCGCGGCGCACCGTCTCTCCACGGCGCATCGACCCTCCGCGTCGCACCATCCGTCCGCGTCGCACCATCCGTGCGCGGCGCACCATCCGTCCGCGGCGCATCGCTCCAGCGCAGCTCACGTAGCCGGCGTGGCAACGATGCGACCGCCTCGGGCGTCAAATAAACGTCTGCCAGGCGTGAATAGAGCGCGTCGGCGCCGCGGATTTGCATGCCCGTGAGCGCCAGATAATAGCCGAGAGCGCCGGGCAGGCGCGATAGGAAAAAACTGCCGCCGACGTCGGGGAAGAGCCCGATCCCCACTTCGGGCATGGCGATGCGCGTGCGCTCGCCGACGACCCTCAACCGCGAACCCTGTGCGATGCCCATCCCGCCGCCCATCGTGATGCCGTCCATGACGGCAACGCAGGGCTTGGGATAAGTGTGCAGCAGATAATCGAGAGGATATTCCGCGGCAAAGAACTCGTGATGCAGGGATCCGGAGTGCTGGACGCTCTCATAAAGGGCGCGCAGATCGCCGCCCGCGCAAAAGGCCTTGCCCCCGGCTCCCTGGATCAGCACGGCGCGGACGAGGTCGTCCATGGCGAAGCCGCGCAGCACGGTGCGCAGGTCGGCGACCATCCCGAACGACAGCGCGTTGAGCGCCGCGGGCCGGTTCAGGGTCACGAAAGCGACGTGGTTGTGGATCTCGGTCAAAATGTCCATTGGGCGCTCGAGGCCGCGTGCCGTCCGAATCAGGCGTTCTTCCAGACCGGCTTTCGCTTCTGCAGGAAAGCGTTCACGCCTTCGCGCTGATCCTCTCCATCGAACAGGTCCACGAAGCGTTCGCGCTCGAGCGCCAAGGCGGCGCCACGCGGCGTGCCCTCGCGGGACTGGTGGATCAACTGCTTGCTGAACGTGACCGCCTGCGGACTCAAGGTTGCGACGCGCTCGGCGAGTCTCAGGGCGGCTTCCCGGGAACCGCCGCGCGGCACGATTTCCTCGACCAAACCGATGCGCAAGGCCGTCGCGGCATCGACGCGTTCGTTGGTGAGGATCATACGCTTGGCCCATCCTTCCCCGACGAGCCAGGGCAGCGTCTGGGTCCCACAGCCTGCGGGCAGCAGGCCGACCGAGGCTTCGGGCAAGGCCATTTGCGCGTGTTCCTCGGCGATCCGCAGATCGCAGGACAGCGCACATTCGAGTCCGCCGCCCATGGCATAGCCGTTGATCGCCGCGATGATCACGGGGCGCGCCTCCTGCAGGGCCTCGAAGGCGGCCCCGAAGCGCTGCGCCATGAGCCGCGCGAGAATCTTGTCGCCATCTGCAAAGGTCTTGAGGTCGGCGCCTGCGCTGAAGAACTTCTCGCCCTGACCCGTGATGACGGCCGCGTATACGGCGTGGTTCGCGTTCAACTCGCCGATCAGGGTCTGTAATTGCTGCAAGCCCTGGGCCGTGAACGTGTTCGCGGGGGGATTGTCGAGCGTCACGAGGGCGACGTGCCCGTCGATGCGGCATTCGATCATGGTCTGCTCCTGCTGCGTGTAGTTGACGCTTGCGTGTTCAAGACGGTTGCGTGTTCAAGACGCTTGCTTGTAGAGGTTGATGATCGCCGAGAAATCCTGAGCACCGGAACCCTGGGCACAGAATAGCTGGTAGATCTGCTGCGCGAGGGCGCCGAGCGCGACGGCCTGCCGCGCCTGCCGCGCCGCGTCGGTCGCGAGTCCGAGATCCTTGAGCATGAGGTCGGCGCCGAACCCGCCGGTATAGCCACGCGCGGCCGGCACGTTCTCCATGACGCCGGGGTACGGGTTGTAGGTGTCGGAACTCCAGCAGCGGCCGCTCGATGTATTGATGACGGCCGCGAGGACCTTCGCATCGATACCGAGCGCGGTCCCTAGGTTCATGGCCTCGGCGACCCCGATCATGGAGATGCCGAGCACGAGATTATTGCAGATCTTTGCGACTTGGCCCGTGCCGCAGTCGCCGCAATGCACGATGTGCTTGCCCATGTGGGCGAGCGTCGGTTTGATGCGCTCGAACAGCGCCGCCGGTGCGCCCACCATAAAGGTGAGCGTGCCCGCCGCCGCGCCGCCGGTGCCGCCCGAAACCGGCGCATCGGCCATGGCGAATCCGCATGCCGCGGCCGCGGCAGCCACCTCGCGCGCAGTGTGCGGGTCGATCGTGCTCGAGTCGATCAACGGCGTGCCGGGCCGTGCGCCGGCGAACACGCCGTCGACGCCGAGATACACCGCTCTGACCTGCGGTGAAGAAGGCAGCATGGTGATCACGAGTTCGGCATCCGCCGCAGCCGCACGGCCCGACACCGCAGGCTTCGCACCGGCGGCCACCAGGGCGTCGACGTTGCGTTGTACGACGTCAAACACGATGAGCGCGTGGCCGGCCTCGAGCAGGTTCCGGGCCATGGGGCCGCCCATGTTACCTAAGCCGATGAATGCGATGTTCATTTTGCGATGTTCATTTAAGGTTGATGGTCGTGTTGACGCCCGCCGCCGTGCTGCCGTCCTCGAACCAACGGGACGTGATGGTCTTCGTCTGCGTGTAGAACTGGACGACCTGCTTGCCGTAGGGTCCTAGATCACCGAGCTTTGAACCGCGCGAGCCCGTGAAGCTGAAGAACGGGACCGGCACCGGAATCGGCACGTTGATGCCGACCTGGCCCACGTCGATTTCGTTTTGGAACTTGCGCGCGGCGGCCCCGCTCTGCGTGAAAATACCGGTGCCGTTGCCGAACGGGTTGGCATTGACCAGGGCGATCGCGGCGTCGAGGGTCGGCACGGCGACGATGACCATCACGGGTCCGAATATTTCGGTCGTGTAGATCGCCATTTCGGTGGTCACCTCGGAGAAGATCGTCGGTCCGATGAAGTTGCCATGCTCGTAGCCCGGGACCTTGATCCCGCGCCCGTCGAGTTCGAGCTTCGCACCGTCCTTGATTCCCTGTTCGATGAGGCCGAGGATGCGCTGTTTCGCGCTCTTGGACACGACCGGACCCAGATCCGTACCCTTCTCGCTGCCGGCGTTGACCTTCAGCGTTCTCGCCCGTGCGACGAGGTCGGGAATCCATTTCTGCGCCTCGCCGACGAGCACCGTGACGGAAGTCGCCATGCAGCGCTGTCCGGCGGCGCCGAAGGTCGAGCCCACGAGCGCGTTCAAGGTCTGCTGCGGATTCGCGTCGGGCAGAACCACCGCGTGGTTCTTTGCGCCCATCATGCACTGCGCGCGCTTGCCGTGCTCGGAGGCGAGGTTGTAAACGTGCGTGCCGACGTGAGTCGAGCCGACGAACGACACCGCCACGATGTCGGGATGGGTGCAGAGCGCGTCCACCGCGCGTTTACCGCCGTGCACGACGTTGAGCACTCCGGGCGGGACGCCGGCCTGCAACGCGAGTTCCGCGAGCAGCATCGGCGTGAGCGGGTCCTGTTCCGAGGGCTTCAGCACAAACGTGTTGCCGCAGACGATCGCCATCGGGAACATCCACAGCGGGATCATGGCCGGAAAGTTGAATGGCGTGATGCCGGCGCACACGCCGATCGGTTGTCTGATCGTGTAGGTGTCCACTCCGCCTGCGACGTTTTCCGCAAATTCCCCGAGCTGCAGGCTGCCGATCGAGCAGGCGTGCTCGACCACCTCCAGACCGCGGAACACGTCGCCTTCGGCATCGGCCAGGGTCTTGCCCTGTTCGGCCGAGAGCGTCTGCGCGATGCGGCTCATGTGCTCACGCACCAGCGCCTGCAGCTTCAGCATGACGCGGGCCCGGGCCGCGATCGGCGTGTTCCTCCAGGTCTTAAAGGCGGCCTTGGCAGAGGCGACCGCGGCATCGATCTCGGCGTCGGTCGCAAATGGCACCTGGGCGAGCACCTCCTGCGTTGCCGGGTTCACCACGTCGCGCCACTCGCGAGTCTCGGATTCGATGAACTTGCCGTCGAGCAGCAGTTTGACGGTCGGGGCCTCGGCAGGGAGGACTGCGGGTTTCGTTGTCATGGGCTAGCCTCTCGGGTAATCATGGGGTTGGCACTTGGGTCATCATGGGGTTGGCACTTGGGTCATCATGGGGTTGGCTCTCGGGTCATCATGGCGTCGGCAATTGGGTCACCATGTGGTCGGCACTTGGGTCATCGGGGGGTCGGATCTCGGGCCATCAGGGGGTTGGCTCTTGGGACATCAATTGTCGGGCGATCACGAGCCGCTGTATTTCGCTCGTGCCTTCGTAAATCTGCGTGATGCGCGCATCGCGGTAATGGCGCTCAACGGCATAGTCCTCGAGGTAGCCGTAGCCGCCGTGGATTTGAATCGCATGCGAACACACGCGTTCGGCCATCTCGGACGCATATAGTTTAGCCTGACAGGCTTCCGAGAGGCAGGGCATTGCGGCGCTGCGCATGCGGGCGGCCTGCAGCGTCAGCATGCGGGCCGCATTCAGCGACGTGTACATGTCGGCCAGCATCTTCTGGACGCTCCCGAACTCACCGATCGGCTGGTCGAACTGGGTCCTCGTTCGCGCATAGGCGAGCGCCCGATCGAAGGCCGCCCGCGCGATACCGATCGCTTGCGCCGCGATGCCGATGCGGCCGCCCTCGAGATTCGACAGTGCGATGGCGAGCCCCTTGCCGCGCGGGCCGAGCAGTGCATCCGCCGGCAACCGGCAATCCGCCAGCGTGATCGCGCACGTGTCAGAGCCGCGAATTCCGAGCTTGTGTTCGGGCCGGTTCACGATGAACCCAGGCGTCGTGGTCGGGACGATGAATGCCGACAGTCCCTTCTTACCGAGTTCCGGGTCGGTCACTGCGAACACGATCGCGACCTGGGCGCGCTTGCCGTTGGTCACGAATTGCTTGGCACCATTCAGGGTCCAAACGCCGTCGTCGAACACGGCGCGCGTGCGTAGATTGTGGGCCTCCGACCCGGCCTGAGGTTCGGTCAGGCAAAAGCAGCCGAGCTTGCGGCCCTGCGCCATGTCGGGCAGGTAACGGCGCTTTTGTTCGTCCGTGCCAAAATTCAGGATCGGGCCGCAACCCACGGAGCTGTGGACGCTCATGATCGTGGAGGTCGCGGCGCAGCCGGCGGCGACCTCCTCGATGGCGAGCGCGTAAGCGACATAATCGGTGAACGAACCGCCCCAGTCCTCCGGCACCATCATGCCGAGCAACCCGAGTTCGCCGAGTTGGGTGACGGCCGCTTCCGGCACCCAGCAGTCGCTGTCCCAACGGGCGGCGTGCGGCGCCAGTTCCTGACGCGAAAAGGCCCGCGCAGAGTCCCGGATCATCGTCTGCGACTCGCTGTAGAACTCGCCCTGCATATGCCCTGCCCCGAAAGTCCCGCCGCCTGGGCCGTGTTGCGCAAACTATACGACCTGCCGAGGCTCGCGTCGCGCAGCAGACGTGCGTCGATCCGCAACCGGCCGGCGGTGCGATCTGGTGATCGGGGGCCTTTAGCGCGCCGACCCGGGAGCTCAAGGGCGTCGGCGGCGCGCCGATATCTGCCTCGAGCGAGTTTCCACTGCAGCATCGAGGCGGCACATCATGGCGTTCGGTTTTGGGCTGGGACTATTTGGTGGGGCGGTAAACTCTCGCTTGCATGAGCTCGAGGCACTGGCCGCGGCGATCGACAGGTCCCAGGCAACGATCGAGTTCGACCTCGACGGGCGTGTGCTCACCGCGAACGAGAATTTCCTGCGAGTCTCAGGCTACGCGCTCGTCGAGATCCAGGGCAGGCACCACAGCATGTTCGTCGATCCGGCCGAGCGGCAGAGCGAGGCCTACGAGCGCTTCTGGGAACGGCTGCGTGCCGGTCAATTCAACGCCGCCCGCTACAAGCGCATCACCAAGGACGGAGCGGAGGTCTGGCTGCAGGCCAGCTACAATCCAATGACGGACGCGTCCGGCAAACCCTACAAGATCGTCGAGTTCGCGACCGATATCACTGCGCAAGTGCAGGCGCAACGGGACCTCGAAGCGGCGCTCGGTGACACGGGTCGCTCGAGCGCTGCGCCTCGCGCGCTGGACCCCTTCGCACGGCCCGAGAGCACAACGTGGGCGTCACAAAGCCCCGCGGCGCCTACCGCGCTGCCGGAACGACGCACCGCGAGCCGGCCCTGGAGCGGCCGTGCGGAGGCCGTCGCGGTCGGCGCGGGCGGCGCGGGCGGCGCCGGCGGCGCCGGCGGCACTGCCGTCGCGGGCGGCGCTGCCGTCGCGGCGCCGAAATCCACGGCTCCGGCGTCCACCGGCGGCGGCGACGATCAGTGGACGGACTTCTGACGCTCGACCATCGATAGCGCAGCCTCGATCGATCTGTAGTTCCAACCCCGCCGCGCGCTATGCTAGCGCGGGATCTGCGCGCAGGGGACGGGACGACCACATGATTCGCAAACACCTTATCGGCGCCGGCGCGTCCGGCGAAGCCGATTTCCGCTGGCGCGGGGAGGAAGTCACGCGTCTCGAGGGCTTTTCCGACGCGGTCTTCGCGTTTGCGGTGACGCTTTTGGTCGTGTCCCTGGAAGTGCCGAAAACTTTCCCCGAATTCATGGAAGTGCTGCGTGGATTCCTGCCGTTCTCGGTGTGTTTCTACCTCCTCGCCACGGTCTGGTGGCAGCACATGATCTACTTCCGGCGCTATGGCCTGCAGGACGGCCCGACGGTCACATTGAACTGCATGCTGCTCTTTTTCGTTTTGTTCTACGTCTATCCGATGAAGTTCCTGTTCGTGAAAGTGTTCGAACAAACGCGCATGGAGGAGGCCCAGGTGCGCATGATGTTCCTGGTGTTCGGCGCCGGTTTCGGGGCCATCTCGGTGATTTTTGGCCTGCTCCAATGGCACGCCTGGCGGCGGCGCGACGCGCTTGGCCTGGATCTCATCGAACGGCTCAAGACCAAGCAAGCGCTCGTACATCAGCAGGCCATGGTGCTGGTCAGTCTGGTGGGCGTGGGCATGGCGGAACTCATCCCGGCGGCATGGGTGGGTATGACCGGTATGTTCTACTTCGTGATCCCGCTCTACTTTCTCATCGGCAAGCCGATTTTCAAGAGGCAGCGACGCCGTATCGCGCAACAGTCGGCGGCGGAGACTTGATTCCGATGCGGCGGGCGCCACCGAACTAGCGCGGCCTCGAGGCTCGGCGGGCAGGCGGGTGAATGGCGGGCGCTGCCGGCTGCAAATATTAAGTCAAATCAAGACCCGCAACATGCCGCGCCACCGCCGCGACGGCTCGGGCCTCGCGCGCGGCCGGTTCGCGCATGCGCGGCGCTCGGCGAGCCGCTGCCGGCCGCGCAGCCCCCGCGCGGTCGGCATCTATGCGGCGGGCGCACCAGCGTTTAAGCTGCGGCGCTAACGATGAACGACAAATCGGCCCTCCTCAATCAGCTGCGCATCGACCGTGCGACCGAGACCGAACTCTCCGGCCGCGGGCGTGCGTGGTGGGCGTTGGCAGGTGTCGTCGTGCTGTCGAGCGGCGCAGCCGCTTGGTTCTGGCACGCGTCGGCCGCGGTTCCCGTGCACGTCGTCGCAGCCCAGCCCGTGCGGGCGTCAACGGTCCCGGGCGCGGGGTCAGTCCTCGATGCCTCGGGCTATGTCGTGGCGCGGCGACTTGCCACGGTGTCGTCCAAGATCACGGGACGGATGGTGGAACTCGACATCGAAGAGGGCGAGCACGTGCAGGCGGGCCAGATCATCGCGAGGCTCGACGACACGAACAGCCGCGCAGCGTTCGATCAGGCCCGCGCCGAGCTCGAGTTCGCCAAGGCGGGCCTCGCGCAGACTGAAGTCAATCTCGCCAATGCCCAGCGAGACTACGATCGTCAGCTGAGTCTCGTGCCGCAACATTTCGTGAGCCAGGCGGCCGTCGACAATTCGCGTACCACCCTCGATGCCCTGCGTGCCGAACTCGCGACCCAGCGCAGCAACATCGACGTCGCGGCGAGCGGATTGGCCATCGCCCAGCGCAACCTCGACGACACGATCGTGCATGCGCCGTTCTCCGGCGTGGTCACGGTGAAGGCGGCGCAGCCGGGCGAAATCGTATCGCCGATATCCGCAGGCGGCGGGTTCACGCGCACCGGGATCGGGACGATCGTGGACATGGATTCCCTGGAGATCCAGGTCGACGTGAACGAGAATTTCATCAACCGGGTGGAATCCGGCCAATCCGTGGATGCCAAGCTCAACGCCTATCCCGACTGGCACATCCCCGCTCACGTCATTGCGATCATTCCGACCGCCGATCGCAGCAAGGGCACGGTGACGGTGCGGATCGGGCTCGATCGGAAAGACCCACGTATCCTTCCCGAGATGGGTGTCCGCGTGGCGTTCTTGGCGGCGACCGCCGCCGCCGAGACCGGGCCGTCCGGCGTGCGGATTCCGCGGCGCGCCGTCGATGCGAGCGGCCCGACCGGCATCGTGTTCGTGGTGCACGACACCCGCCTCGAGCGCCGTGCGGTGAAGCTCGGTGCCGCCGACGATGACGGCGTGATCGTGCTCACGGGCTTGGGCGCCGGGGAGCGAGTGGCGGTCGGCGATTTCAAGGAACTGAAGAACGGCGCGGCGGTGCGCGTCGAGGAATAGCGGCGCCGCGGCCGCGTCAGCACATCTGCGGGAGGTCAATCAATGAACGAAGCCATCGTATCGCTGCGCCGGGTCGTGAAGAGCTACGTGCGGGGACGGCAGAGCGTCGAGGTGCTGCAGGGGCTCGACCTCGACATCGCCAAGGGGGAGTTCGTCGCCTTGATGGGGCCCAGCGGTTCAGGGAAGACGACCCTGCTCAACCTGATCGGGGGCCTCGATCAGCCGACGTCGGGCGAGCTCACGGTGGCGGGTCAGCGCCTCGAGCGGCTCGGCAGCGGCGCGCTGGCGCGCTGGCGCGCGCGGCACGTGGGTTTCGTGTTCCAGTTCTACAATCTGATGCCCATGCTGAGCGCGCAGCGCAACGTGGAACTGCCGCTGCTGCTCACGAAACTGCCGGCCGCGAAGCGCAGTGCGAATGCCCTCACGGCGCTCACGCTGGTGGGCGTCGCCGACCGTGCGCATCACAAACCCAACGAATTGTCGGGCGGTCAGGCGCAGCGCGTGGCGATCGCGCGGGCGCTCGTGGCGGATCCGACCCTGCTGGTTTGCGACGAGCCGACCGGCGATCTCGACCGCAAGTCGGCGGACGAAGTTCTGCATCTGCTGCAGGAGCTCAATCATGATTTCGGCAAGACCATCATCATGGTCACCCATGACCCGAAGGCCGCCGATTTCGCCGGACGCGGGCTGCTCATGGACAAGGGCGCGCTGCTCGAGTCACGTGCTGCCGCCGCCTGAGGCAGGAGCGTCTCGATGAAATTTCTCCCGCTGATCTGGGCCACCCTCTGGCGCAAGAAGATCCGCACGCTCTTCACGCTGCTCTCGATCGTGATCGCGTTCTTGTTGTTCGGCGTGCTCGAGACCGTCGACGAGGCATTTACGCATCCGAACGGCGGCGCCTCGGGCGCCGACAAGCTCATCACCACGAACAAGTATTCGATCACCCTGTCGTTGCCGCTCGCCGATGCCCAGCAGATTGCCGGTGTCAGCGGGATCGCAGCCGTCACCTGGATCTCATGGTTCGGGGCCTATTTCCAGGAGTCCAAGAATTTCGTCTTCGCGCAACCGATCGACACCGCCAGCTATTTCGACGTGTACAAGGACGAGCTGATCGTGAGCGACGAGGCCATGAAGGCATTCAGGGAGACGCGCACGGGCGCCCTGGTCGATGTGGCCTTGATGCAGAAGTTCGGCTGGAAAGTCGGCGACCATCTGCCGCTGCATTCCACGATCTGGACCCAGAAGAACGGCTCGCTCGATTGGACGTTCGACATCGTCGGTACGCTCGACGCCAGGGATCCCACCCAGGCGCGTGCCCGCGCCACGACCGTGCTGTTTCACTATGAGTTCTTCGATGAGGGGCGCAATTTCGGCAAGGGCGATGTCGGCTGGTTCGAGGAACGAGTCGTGGACCCCGCACAGTCGGCCGACGTGTCGGCGCGCATCGACGCCGTGTTCGCGAATTCGCCGAATGAAACCAAGACGCAACCGTCCAAGGATTTCGCGATGGCCTTCATCAAGCAGTATGGCGACATCGGATTCGTGCTGCGTGCGATCCTGGGCGCGGTGTTCTTCACCCTGCTGTTCCTGACCGGCAACACCATGATGCAGTCGGTGCAGGAACGCACACCGGAACTTGCGGTGCTGAAGACCCTGGGCTTCAGCGGCCGGGCGGTTCTGATGCTGGTGATCGGCGAGTCGATGCTGCTCTGCGTGCTCGCCGCACTGATCGGGCTGGGCTTGAGCTTCGCGGCCCTCCCCGTCATCCGCGAGGGCCTCCAGGGCGTGGAGTTGTCGCGCGATGCATGGATCCCAGGCGTCGGCGTCGCGGCGCTGCTCGCATTGATCGTCGGTCTGCCGCCGGGCCTGCGCGCCATGCGCCTCAACATCATCGAGGCTCTCGCCGACCGGCATCATTGAATGCCGCCGGCGCACATCATGAATCCGCACACATCATGAATCCGCACATCGTGACATCCGCCTCGCCCTCGAGGGACGAGACAGAAACGCCGGCGCGCGCCGGCTAAAGGAGCTCAAAGACCCCATGTTCAAGCAATGGATCGCGCTCACTGCCATCAGCCTCAGAACGCTCCCGCAACGGATCGGAGCCTCGAGCGTGATCGTGATCGGCATCGCGGGCGTCGTGGCCGTGCTCGTGTCGGTGCTCGCGATGGGGGTCGGACTCCGCCACACGCTCGCCGACGGCGGACGCGCTGATCGCGCGATCGTGCTCCGCGGCGGATCCGACGTCGAGCTCAACAGCAATGTGACCCGCGAGGACGTTGCCGTGATCAGCAACGCCCCGGGAGTCGCGCAGGACGCGGCGGGGAAAGCGCTGCTGTCTGCGGAGCTCGTGACGGTCGTCAATCTGCCGAAGATGGATACGGGCACCGATGCCAACGTGACGCTGCGCGGAGTGGGCGCGAAGCTCATACAGGTGCGTCCGGAGCTCAGCTTGACGGCTGGCCGCATGTTTCATCCAGCCGTGCGCGAACTCATTGCGGGAGCCGGCGCCGCCAAGCAGTTCCGCGGCCTGGCGCCCGGCAGCGTCCTGCATTTTCGCAACGCCGAATGGACCGTGACCGGCGTGTTCACGAGCAACGGCGACGTGCACGAGTCCGAGCTGCTCGCGGACGCCGATACGGTCGGTTCGGCCACCGAGCGCACGGGCTTCAGTTCGGCGCTCGTGCGGCTCGTCGACGCCGATGCCTTCGACCGCTTCAAAGACGCGCTCACCACCGATCCGCAGTTGAAGGTCGACGTGCAGCGCGAGCCCGAGTACTACGCGGCGCAGTCGAAGGATCTCAGCCGCGCAATCAACGTCGTCGGCAACACGGTCGCGGTGATCATGGCCATCGGGGCGATGTTTGGCGCCTTGAACAGCATGTATTCGGCGGTGGGGGCGCGCGCACTCGAGATCGCGACGCTGCGCGCGATCGGTTTCGGCGCCGGCCCCGTGATGCTCTCGGTGATCATCGAAGCCCTGGCCCTCGCCCTGCTCGGCGGCCTCATCGGCGCGGCGATCGCCTGGCTGATTTTCAATGGGCACAGCGTGAGCACGCTGGGCAGCGCCTTCTCTCAGGTCGTCTTCAAGCTCACGGTGACGCGCGGCTTGATCGTGACGGGAATCGTCTGGGCTTGCCTGATCGGCCTGCTCGGCGGCTTCTTCCCCGCGTTGCGTGCGGCGCGCCTGCCCGTGGCGGAGGCGCTGCGCGCGGCATGATCGGCAGATGCGGCGCTCAGGCCACCGGGAACGCGCCGAGGCGCCCCGCGATGAGGGCGTGATCGGATCCGAGATCCCGCGCCAGGGCAAAGTCGGCAAAGTCGAAGCCGGGTCCCACCGAACAGCCGACCAGCGAGTAATCGCCCAGGCTGCGCGCGGCCTGCCAGTGTCCAGCCGCCACGATGGCGACGGGAGCCGCGCCGCTGCCGAGCGGGCCCAGGCGATGGGCCGCGATGCTCGCCGCGTCGGGGCTCGCGATGCAGAGTTCGAGAGCCGCGCCCTCGTAGAAATGCCAGACCTCGTCCGAACTGACGCGATGCCAGGCGCCGCGCTCCGGGCCCGTCAGCAAATAGTAGATGGACGTCAATCCGGAGCGCACCGCGCCGTCACCGCCGCGCGTCACGGTCTGTGTCGATCGGTGGATCTCGCGGTAGAAGCCGCCCTCGGGATGAGGCTGCAATCCGAGCGATGCAATCAGTTCACGGGCGCGGACCGGCATGAGCGTCAGATCCGTCCCACCCGCGGAGCAGCCAGCACTTGAACCCAATACACGCCGTGCTTGGCCGACCGGCCCTGAGACGATGCAATCCCCATTTCCTCGAAACGCGGATTCATGATGTTTTCGCAATGGCCCGGGCTGTCGAGCCAACCGCGCACGACCTCGTCGGCCGTTTCCGGTCCGTAGGCGATGTTCTCGCCCACGAGCGACTCCTGATAGCCGACTGCGCGCACGCGGTCGGCCGGCGAGTTCCCCGCGAGATCGCGATGCTCGAAGTAATCGTGCTGTGCCATGTCGACAGCATGGCCGAGGGCGACGCTCGAGAGGGTGTCTGAGAGGCTGACCGGCAAGGTGGGTGCGAAGGCCCGCGCGCCGCAGTGGGTGGGTCGCGCGCGCGCCTGGTTGACGAGATCGAGCACGCGCAAGGCAAGGCCTTGAGCTTGCGACGGGCTCGGAGCGACGTAGGGTGCCGCCATGATCAGCCAGGTATCGCGGCCGCGCGTATATTCGCCGGCGTCCCGGAGGCTCCGGTCGGTCAGGCGGCGACAGCCGCTTTGTTTCAAGGATTCGATCAACGTCGCGTCGGGTCCGGTCACGTGCACTGCTGCGGTCTCCTTTGCGTGGTAACCGCTGCGCTCAGTCGCAGTATCCAAGGACAACCCTTGCGCCCATTGCTGCGCCGCGTGGTCCAGCGTGGTGTCGTGACGCAGCGCTGGGGCCGCCGGCAGAGTGCCGCCGCAGCCGCCCTCGCGCAGCACTTCGAGCGCATGCAGTCCGTCGGCGCGGGCCGGCAACGTGAACAGCAAACCGCCGGCGCTCACGGCGAATGCAGAGAGCCACGCACTTCGCAAACAACTCATTTCCATGCGGGTCTCGTGCGCGCAAGGTTCATCCATGTGCCGGCGACAGCCATGGGTAGAGGGTGCCATGTCAGGGACAACGCGCGAGCAGCAGATCGGATGACATCCGTGGCGGCCAATCCGTCGCATCCGTGACTGCCCATCGCGCGGGCCATGGTTCGCGGTTCTTCATGAGTCAGCTCGCAGCGCCCGATTCTTCATGAGTCAGCTCGCAGCGCCCGGTTCTTCATGAGTCAGCTCGCAGTGCCCGGTTCTTCATGAGTTAGCTCGCAGCGCCCGATTCCACCCACGTGGTGAAATCACGCGAATTTGCCCGGAACCTTCGAAGCGCGACGTCTGTCTCCAAATGAGAACAGTTGGGGTAAACCCGTATTGCCGCAGTCCGGGGGAACCCGCTTGCCGTCGTCACTGCATCGAACTTTTTGGGAGGCTCAATGAAGTTTCGCACCCAGTTGATGAGCTTGAACGTTGCGGTCGGCCTTTACGCCGCATCGCTGGGCGCAGCCGCGCAGCAATCAGCGCCCGCGACGCCGCTGCCCGCCCAACCTTCGACCACTGTGCAGCCCACCCCATCGCAAGTTCCGGCGCCCAACAGCCAGGCGCCCGCGAGCACGACGCCCGCGCCTGCAAGCCAAGCGCCGGCCAGCGCGTTGCCCGCGCCCTCGAACTCGGTGTCGGCGTCGCCCGCTCAGGATTCCGCGCCGCCGGCGGCTCCATCGCCCGCGCATCCCTTGCCGCTGTTTCCCGATCAGGCGCCAGCCCCGCCGGCGGTTCCACCGCCCGCGCGATATCCGTTGCCGATGTTTCCCGCGCAAGCGCCCGCACCCGCGCAAGCGCCCGCACCCGCGCAAGCGCCAGCACCTGCGCAGGCGCCAGCACCCGCGCAGGCGCCCGCACCGGCCCCCAGCCGGCCGGCCTATCCGTATGCGTTCCCAGCCTATCCCTATCCGCCGCCGCCGCCGACGATCATGACGACGGCCGCGCCACGACCCCATGAGCCGCTCGTGCACTGGCAGATCGATGGAGGCTATAGCGATACCGTCGGAAAGACCGAGCAGTATCTGGAAGGCGGCTACAGCGTGGGACTCGGCGTGAGCGTCGCGACGGCGCCCGGCAGCCCCGTGGATTTTCGTTTTGACGCGAACTACAACCACTACAACGCGACCAATAACCTGCTCGGGCTCAGCCAGACGGCCAACTCTTATATCAATTCCGGCGACGCGAGCATCTGGTCGGGTACGCTGGACATCGAGTTCAAGATTCCCCTGGGCGGCGGTATTCAGCTGTATGAGTTTGGCGGCGGGGGTGCCTACGACACGCGCATTGCGTTCCGCGCACCGGTTCTTGTGCCGGGTGGCTACTATGGAGGCTATTACTGCAACCCGTTTTTCGGCTATTGCTATGGCGGATTCGACGAGGCGACCGTGAGCGCCCACAGCGTCACGAAGTTCGGCTGGAACGCCGGCGTCGGAATCGAATTTCCGATCGGCGCCGGCACCAAATTGTTCGTCGAAGGCCGCTACAATCGCGTGCACACGGGCGATTTGGAAACTCCGATCTCCTACGTGCCGATCACACTCGGTCTGCGGTTCTGATCAGGGAGGTTTGCGTTCGAGCACTTTCTTGGCGAGTTCTGCGAGCTGCGCAAGGTTGAGGTCGTCCGCCGGCACCTCGATCACGTCTTCCAGGGGCGCCGGTTTCTTGGATGGCGTTTGGCTGCGAATGGACGGGGCCGGGTTCGCCGGCCGCGGTGACTGAGGAAGACCGGTCTGTGCTTGGGCGGCGGGTCCGGGTGCCAATGCGCTGTTCTCCAGAGCCGCCATCGTGAGTGGCGACTGTGTCGCCGCGGCCGAGCTGTAGCTGGCCGCGTCAGGCGCCGGCCTCGCCCAGTCGGACTGCTGCTCGATCCAGCGCTGGTAGCGGTCGAAAGTCCACATGCCCTCTTCGCCGCCCGATTGGATCACGTTGGTGATCTGGCTGAAATTCCCGGCGCGAATCGTGCCCCGCGCGCCGGAGCTCGGCAGCAGGATTTCGCATCGCGGAACCCGCAACCGGTGGGCCGCAAGGAATTCGAGGCGCTGTGAACAGATACCGACCAGACAATCGGCGAGCTGCGCGCGCACGCTTGCCTGCAGATCCGCGGGGAAGGACATGCAAAGCCTGCTCAGGGTCTCGGCACAATTGGCGGAGTGCATCGTGGCCAGCACGAGATGTCCGGTCTCTGCCGCGTTCAAGGTGAGGCGCATGACTTCCGGTGTACGCATCTCGCTGATCACGAGCACATCGGGATTTTCGCGCAGGGCGTCGACGATGCCCATTTCGAAGCTCGGTGAGTGCGTGGGAATCTCGCGTTGGCGAATAAACGACGAACGGTTCGTGAACAGGTATTCGAGCGGGCTCTCGAGTGTCACTATGTGGCGCGCGCGCGACGCGTTGATCTCCTCGATCAGCGCCGCGAGCGTCGTGGACTTTCCAGACCCCGTGGGACCGGAGATCAGCACGAGCCCGGTGGTCGCCTCCACGAGCCGTCGCAGATCCGGATGCAGATTGCAGGCATGCAGGTCCTTGATCGACGGGGCGAGCAGCCGGATCGCGATGCCAATGCCGCGCACGGTCTGATAAAAGCTCGCGCGGCAGCGCATGCCCCGCACCGACACCGCGATGTCGGCCGAACCGCGTGCCTTCAGCTGGCTCCACCCGTCGGTGCCGAGCAGTTGCTGGGCGACCTGTACGATCTCTCCGCGCGGCGGCGCCGCGGCAACGGCCTGCAGCTCGCCGCGGACGCGCGCGATCATCGGTGTGCCGGTCTCCAGGTGAAGGTCGCTCGCCTGCAGCGACCGCGCCTTCTCGATCCATTCATCGAAGGGCATGCGGGCTCCCGCCACCGTCCGCGCCGGACCGACCGAGGCCGGCCACCAGGCGCCGCGCCGCCGCGAGCACGGCGTCGATCGCCGGCCGGCGGTAATCCCAGATCGGATCCGCGGGCGGCGGCACGACGACCATCGTCGCGTTTGCCTCGAACAGGATCACGGATCCGTCCGGCGCCAGGCAGAAATCGATGCCGGCATAGTCGAGTCCGAGCGTCGCGGCGATCTGGATCAAGGCCTGCATGGCGCGGTTGCCCAATACCCCCGGCATGTCGGCGAGAAAGCGGCTTTCCTCGTCGCGATGCGCCGCGTTCCGCGCCATGTCGGCGCTGAAATAATGCACTTTCCAATCGCGGGAGATGGCAAGGTGCAGGGGATACGGCGTGCCGCCGACGAACATGACCCGATATTTGCGGGCGTACCCGTCGCCGCCGCGTCCATCCAGATAATCGATCAGGAACAATCGGTCGCCGGCGAGGCTTGCGACCGCGGCGTCGAGTTCCGTGGGATCGTCGACCTTGAGAAAGTGATGGCCGGTGTGGAAGCCGGGCCGGCGTAGCAGCAGCGGAAAACGCAGGTCGGTGCGCTGTAGGACTTCGGCCGGCGAGAGCAGGGCGATCCGCGCAGCGATGACCCCCGGAATCGCGCCGAGCCGTGCGGCGTTCCCAGCCCGGCCCGTCAGGCGTACGAGTGCCGGCGGATTGATCTGGCGTGCGGTGGAGGTGCGTGCGATCGCTTCGGCCCGAGCCAGGGCGGCCATGCACAGATCCGCGTCGCCAATCGCATTGACGAGCAGGTCATGCGGCGGTAGGTCCATCGCAGCGGCCGACTCGACGTACAGAACGTGAACCGTGAAGGTCTTGTCGTCGATCCACTGCTGCGTGGGCACGTTGCCGCCGCGCGCCGAGACGAGCAGCACCAGGGAACGGGCGGTCCCGCTGCCACGATAGGGTTGGCTCACGAGCGCGCGGCCCGTCAAGCTGCGGCGGAAATGCGCCTCCGCGCCCACGGGATCCTCGTCGCGCAGCAGCTCGGCCAATGCCCGATGTGCCTCGCTCGAGTCGGCGTCGAGGGCAAGGGCGGCTTCGTACTCGGCCCGGGCCGCGGCGAGCTCGTTGTCTTCCCGCAGGACGTTGGCGAGGTTGATGCGCGCGAGCTTGTTGCCCGGGTACAGGTGCACGGCCTCCGCATAAGCCGTGCGGGCCGCCTTGCGGTATCCGCCCGCCAGGGCGAGCGTTCCGAGCTCGTTCAAGGCGGAAAAGTGTCCCGGCTCGCGGCGCAGAATTTCGATATAGGTGTTCTTGGCCGCGTCGTCTTCGGCGCGCGCGCTGTGCGCGCGGGCGCGGGCCAACAGCTCGGCGGTCGGTACGTTCAAGGCTCGCTCTCTTAAGCGGCTCGCTCGGAACCGGTCTGAATGGTCAGACAGGCGCCCGCTGAATGGTCAGAGGGGCCCCCGGGCGTCGTCGCGCCACTTGATCGAGCAACCGATGCAGGCGTGCTGCACGGCCGGCCCGCGTCCCTCGAGGGCGATCGAGCGCATCGCGTCGAACAGCTCGCGGGCCGTTCCCTCCGGCGCGGTTTCCTTGCGTGACGCGTCGAGACGGCCGCGATACTGCAGCTGGAGATGGGAATCGAAGCCGAAAAAATCGGGCGTGCAAACCGCGCCATAGTCTCGGGCCACCGACTGGGTCGCGTCGTGCAGGTAGGGAAAGGACAGCTTCGGCGCGAGCTCGGCCATGCGCTCGATGCTATCCTCGGGATAGGCCGATGCGTCATTGGAGTTGATGCCGATGACATTGACGCCGATCGATGCGAGCTCGCTCGCATCGCGGATCAAGCGCGGCAGCACGGCCTTCACGTAGGGACAATGATTGCAGATGAAGGCGATGACGGTGCCGCGGGCCCCCTTGAGTTCCGCCAGGCTGCGCATGCGCCCCGACGGGTCGGACAGGGTGAACCCCGGCGCTCGCCATCCTATATTCGCTTCGGGAGCCTCGGCAGCCATATTGGGTCAGACCCTCCGTCCGAAACCTAGAGTGCGCTTAGTATGCAACGATCCCGGTCCGATGCGAAAGTCTCAAAGGTCCGATGCGAAAGTCTCAAAGGTCCGATGCGAAAGTCTGAAAGTCGCGGCGCCTCGCGCGGCATGCGCCGCGGGAGTTCAATTCGCGTTCGATGCCGGCACGGGCAATACAGGGACGGCGGGCGGCTCAGTGCAGAAGCTCGCCATAGTCCTGGCAATCCATGCTGTAACAGGAGCAGGCTACGGCTTCGAGGCGCCGCCGGTCGATGATGCGCATCTCGCCGCGGTGATACGCGATCAGGTGTTGTTTCTGCAGAAGGCTGGCGGCCGAGGTGATGCCGACGCGGCGCACGCCGAGCATGTACGCGAGGAACTCGTGGGTCACGTGGAAAGACGCGGCATGGGCCCTATCCTGCGACATGAGCAGCCAGCGCGCGAGGCGCGGACCGATCTGATGGAAGCGCAGGCAGGCCGCCGAACTCGCGAGCTGCGCCATGAGCACGTAGAGATAGCGGTCGAGGCAGGTCCTCAACGCCGCACTGGCTTGCAGTTCGCGCCGAAACGAGCGTACTCCGACGCGCCAGGCCGTGCCGGCACCCTGCACGACCGAATGCAGCGGGGAGATGCTCACGCCGAGGGCCAAATGGGCGCCGAGCATGCCTTCGCGACCCACCATGCCCACCTCCAAGGCCGGCTTGCCCTCGAGCTCGGTCACCATCGAGATGAAGGACGAGGTCGGAAAATACGCGTGGCTGGTCGGCTCGCCGTGGTTTGAAAGAATCTGCTCCAGCGCGAGCTCGACCGGCTCGCAGACCTGCAGAAGGCGCTTGCGATCCTTCGAGGGCAACAGCTCGATCAAATGATTTTCGGTGCTGGGCACGGCAAAGCTCCGGGTGACGCTCATGTTCCGTACAAAGTGTGGATGGTTGGCGCGCGGGGCACCGTCCGGCAGCGCACATAGGATCACGGCGGGGAACCACGGCTCGCCCCGCGGTCAGGCCACCGCCGGCAGCGCCTAGCTCGATGTGACGTGCGGCAGGAGCCGATCGTATTCTTTCTTGACCACCGCGTAGCACTCGCAGGTGCGCCGTTCCAGACCCCGCCGTTCAATCACGGTGATCCGTCCGCGGGAATAGCGGATCAAGCCGTCGGCCTGCAGCTTCAATGCCGCTTCGGTGACGCCTTCGCGGCGCACGCCCAGCATGTTCGCGATGAGCTCCTGGGTCATGATCAGTTCGTTGCCCGAGAGCCGGTCCATGCTGAGCAGCAGCCACCGGCACAGTTGTTGATCGAGCGTGTGGTGGCGATTGCAGACGGCGGTCTGCGCCATCTGAGTGATCAGTGCCTGGGTATACCGGAGCAGCAGATGCATGACCGGTCCCGACCGCGAGAATTCTTCCTTCATGATCTGTGCCTTGAGGCTGAATCCATGCCCCGCGCTCTGCACGACGGCGCGGCTCGGCGTGGATTCGCCGCCCATGAACAGGGAGACGCCGATGACCCCTTCGTTTCCGACCACCGCGATCTCGGCGGAGGCACCGTTCTGCATGACGTACAGCAGGGACACGATGGAGTTGATCGGAAAATAGACGTGGCTTTGCGGCGCTCCGGATTCGTAGAGAACCTGTCCCAGCGGCATGTCGACCTTTTCGAGTTGCGAGCGCCAGCGCAGCCATTCCGTTTCGGGCAGCGCGGCGAGCAGATGGTTGCGTTGCGGATCGGAAAGCGGCGACGAGGTCACGATCAAGGCATCCTTTGCCTGAGAAACGGGGGTTTTCATGCGAACCGACATCGGTCGTCAGTATACCCGCAGCGTCGCCAGGTGTATGTGCGGGATCGCACCAAGGGACGATGACCGCGGCGATGCTACGGGCCCGCGAGCGCGGCGGTCGCGGGAATTGGCTGCACCCCGCGCGTGCCGCCGAGCGGCAGGCGGACGGTGAACCTCGTGCCCCGCTCCAGGCTCGAACTCACCGAGATGTCGCCGTCGTGCGCGCGGATGATCTGCGCGCAGATGTGCAGGCCCAAGCCGAGGCCCTGGCGGTTCGCGGACGCTGCGCGGCGCCAGAAGGGTTCGAAGATCTTGTCGATGCTCTCGGGCGGGATCGGTTCACCGGCATTCCACACCTCCAATATCAGGTTTTGATCGCACGCCCGCGCCGATATTGTCACGGCGCTTTCCGGCAATCCATGCATGAGCGCATTGCCGAGCAGGTTGGAGACGATCTGCTGCAGCCTGCCGAGGTCGCAGAGTACGGCGTGATCGACCCCGAGATCGGCCTCGATTCGCCTCGTCGGATGGGCGTCCGCGAACTCCTGCACGATCGCCGCGAGTCCGCCATTCACGTTCTCGACGTCGGTGCACTCGACTTCGATTCCGCCACCCAGCCGGCCGCGTGCGAAATCGAGAACGTCGTCGATCAATGCGGACATCCGTCGCACGTTGATCTTGAGGCGAGACACATAATCCAAGAGGACGGGATCCGTGAGCCGCCGTTCCATGGCCTCGCCGATCGCGAACACCGCTTGCAGGGGGTTGCGTAGATCGTGCCCCAGAATCGCGATGAACTGCTCGCGCAGCTCGCTCGCCGCGCGCTCGTCGCGCAGCGCGACCTGTTCCTGTTCGTGCACGATCTGCAGATCGAGCTGCGCGGCGATCAGATCCGCGAAGCGTTTGAACATCGACAGGATGCGGGGCGCGCCGACCGGCACCGGCGCGGTGTCGAGCGCGCACAGATTGCCGAAGTGCACTCCGTTGGCGAGAATGATGGGCACCGAGACATAGCTGTCGACATTGAACATCCTGGTGTCGACATTGAACATTCTCGGCGCGGCGGGATTCAAACGGGCACGGTTGACCGCGGCGGGATTCCAACAGGCACGGCTGGCCGCAGCACGCTCGATCACGATGGGAGCCAGCGCGGCGCGCGAGCCGAAACCGACGGTTGCCTCGACGGGCAGCTGCAAGCCGGGTGTCACGCCGAATTCCATGTCATCCTGAACCGCGCAGGCGGTCCAGCTCTGGTCCGTGACGCGCGCGACCGCGGCAAAGCGCATGCCCGTGGTCTCGCAGAGCACCTTGAGCAGCGTCGGGACCGCGCCGATGCGGCCGACGGCCGCAACCGCAGCTGCGGATTCTCGAAGGCTTTGTTCCATGGTTCCTCACGTCGCGGGCGGGTGGTGAGCCGGTCGCCTGCCGGTGCGCGAGCAATGTAGCGCGTCACGGCCGTGATCGGCAGGCCTTGGCGAGCCCACGCGGTTTTTTTTTCTTAAGTGGGCCGCCGCACATACAACGCGCCGCCAAGATGTCCCCGCGCGTCACGTGGTCCCACGCCAGTATCAGACCCCGTCCGACATCCTGCTTCGTCGCAGCCGATGCATGCTGCAGGCAGGTCGTTGCCGCGGTGACGATCCCAAGTCTCTCGTTCCAGGTCACTCAACACGCCACGGGGAAAATCGCCATGAATAAGGATCGTATCGACGGTTCGATCAAGCAGGCACAAGGCACGGTCAAGGAAGCGGCCGGGAAGGTCTTGGGCGATGCCAAGCTCAAGACAGAAGGCAAGCAGGAGAAGGTTGCCGGGAAGGTTCAGAACGCGGTCGGCGGCGTCAAGGACACGCTCAAGAAGCCTTGAGTCCCGCGCCACGAAGTGGCCACGTCAGCCGCGTCGTGATGATTCGCTGTGGCACAGTGTCCGATGTGCCAGCTCAGCGTCGGACTCGCGAAACGGGTCGTGGCCCCATGGCCACGACCCTTTCGTAGGTAACGGTTACGATGACGCTTCCGAATTTCCAACACTGCGCCGATCGCACGATGCCCCGGGGAGAGATCCGACTCCTCCGCTCAGGCTGCAATCGAGATGCGACGCGGCTGCGCTTTCGCCTGCTTCGGGACCGTGATCGTCAAGACGCCGTTCCTGCCATTCGCATTGACCTTCTCGCTATCCACGGTTTCCGGCAGCACGAAGCGCCGATGGAAGTGACCCTGGCCGCGCTCGGTGCGGCGATACTGCGCCTCGTCCCGGCCGTTCTGCTGCGCCTCGTAGCGCTGACCTGACAGGGTCAGGACGCCGCCCTCGAGCGTGAGTTCCACCTTGTCCGGATCCACTCCGGGCACGTCGACGTAGAACTCGAAGCGGTCGGCATATTCGTGAATGTCCACCGCCGGAATCCAGGTCGCCGTTGCGGCGCTGCTGTCGCTCTGGTTCTGGGTCACGTTGCCGAACAAGCGGTTGATTTCGTCCTGAAGACGCGGCATCAGGCTCCAGGGATCCTGTCTTACCAATGTGCTCATGGCGATCGCTCCTCTGTTTTGGGGATGTTGAAATGTCGCGCCAGATCGCACCCGGCGCGCCTGGAGGGGAAACTAAGGGTGGCTCTGAAAAGTTCAAGGGCCCCCCGGGCGTTCGCATCAACTCCCAGTGCCTCGATCCCCTCACCCCCAGCGCCTCGACCGGCAAGCACCCCCAGCCGCGACCAACATCACCTCCACCGGCCTCGACCCGCGCTCAGAGCATTGGCAGTGTCCGCCGCGGTCCGCGCGGGAACGCGGCGGCGAGACGCTGGCGATCGGCCGAACTCAACACGAGTTCCGCCGCCCCGGCATTTTCGACCAAATGCTGAGGGTTGGCGGCCTTCGGAATCACGAACACCTCGGGCGCCTCGAGCAGGAAGCGTAGGGCGACCTGCCGCGGCGTGGCACCGTACGCGGCGGCGATGTCGAGCAGCACACGGCTGGGTTTCGTCCTGCCATCGAATGGTGCCGTGGACTGACCGAGCGGCGTGTAGGCGACCAGCGCGGTGCCATGCGCCGCGCACCAGGGCAGTACGCCGTGCTCGATGGCACGTTCCTCGATGTGGTAGAGCACCTGATTGCAGCAGGGCGCCGCGCCGGCGACCGCGGTGACCTCGTCGAGATCGGCCACGTCGAAGTTGCTGACGCCCCAGGCGAGAATTTTGCCCTCCTTCTGGAGCCGCTCGAAGCCCGCGACCGTATCCGCCAGCGCATACCGGCCGCGCCAGTGCAGCAGATAACAATCGAGGTGATCCGTCCCGAGTCGCGCCAGTGTAGCCTCGCAGGCCTTGCGCGTGCCGCGCTCCGAGGCATTGGACGGCAGCACCTTGGAGACCAAGAACACCTCGTCACGCCGGCCCGCGATGGCCTTGCCGACGATCCGTTCGGCGGCCCCTGATCCATACATTTCTGCGGTGTCGATGTGCGTGAGTCCGAGATCGAGACCCTTCCGCAGCGCATCAATGGCTGCCGATTCATCGCGATCCTCGATTTTCCAGGTGCCTTGTCCGACGGCCGCGACGGCGCGCTGCGAATTGCCGAAGGGTCGGGTCGTCTGCCTTGCGGCGTCGGACGGACGGTTCTGCGCAGCGTCGGCCTCGGGGTGGTTCGGGTCGTTTGAATCGCTCATGCTATGCCTCCGCCCTCTAAAAGATCCCGAGACCGATGCCGGCGGCGAGCGTGGCGCCGAGTTCCTCGCAGCGTCGCAGCCCGTCCGCTGCAATGGTTTTCGGGGCCAGGATTCGATCCGGGGACTGCGCCTGGGTCTGAACGATCAGCGGGTCTGCGATCGCCCGCAAGCGCCATCCCGTCGCAATACGTTCGATCTGACGCGCCGCGTTGCTGCCGTCGCTGCCCGCGCAGATCAAACACGCGTAGGGCCGGCCCACGATGCGGTCCAACGCAACATAATAGGTGCGATCGAAAAAATCCTTGAGCAGGCCGGACATGGCCGCGAGGTTCTCCGGCGTCGCGAACAGATAGCCGGCTGCGCCGAGAACATCGTCCGCCCCGGCCTGTAAGGCCGGAAGCAGCCGGACATCGACGCCCTGCTCGCCGCGAGCCCCGGACGCGGCGGCGCGAGCCATCTGCAGCGTCCCGCCGGTCAAACTGTGGTAGACGATCAACAGCACCGGTCGCCGAGCCGCCGTCACGGCACGTCGAGGCGCCGCGACATGCGCAGCGCCGCCTCGCGGCCCTGGTAGTAGCCCTGCACGACCTCGGTTTCCGCGAAGCCGAGCTTGAGATAGAAATCGCGCGCGTCCCGGTTGTTGTGACGCAGCTCCAATGTGATGCGAAAGACGCCCGCCTCGACCGCCGTGGAACACAGCCATCCGAGCAGCTGACGGCCGAGACCCTGGCGCCGGTGGGCGGCCGCCACGGCCAGCAGGTTCAAGTGCGCGACCTCTTCGCCGAAGTGCATGATCGCAAATGCCGCGATGCGAAAATCGCGGCGCGCCACGACCACCGATGAATCCGCGCCGCCGATGAAGTGCTGCACCCTGGCCGGTGTCCAGGACCAGGTGAGACCCTGTTCGATCAGGTCGCGGGACATCTCGGCGATGGGCCGCGCATCCCGGCTGCGTGCAAGTCCCAAGGTGGCGAGTTCGGACATGCTTCACTGTGCCTGAGTTTTGATGGGCGGGGCAGGGCGCGGGGGCAACCCCGCCGGCGTCGGCGGCAACCGCCGCATCAGCTCGAGAATGGCGCGCTCGAGCTGCGGGTCGCGACCCTGCATGACCAGGATCGGATCTTGCTCGACCACGATATCTGGGTCCACGCCGTGTCCCTCGATCATCCAGTGTCCGTCGGAGTCCGCGCTGCCGAACTCCGGTACGTAGGTCGTGCCGCCGTCGAGCAGCGGACCGCGGTCGACGATGCCGACGGCGCCGCCCCAGGTGCGTTTGCCGATCAACGGTCCGAGCCCTTGCGCCCGGAACGCATGCGCGAAGATGTCGCCATCCGAGGCCGTGTCCTCGTTGATCAGAGCCACCTTGGGCCCCGGCTGCACCGCGCCGGGATAGGTCAGGGGGACGGAATAGTTGCGCGCGAAGTCGAGGCCGCCCAACGTGCGCGCGAGCCGCTCGATCAGCAGTGCGGAGACGTTGCCGCCGCCATTGTCGCGGACATCGACGATCAGTCCCTCCTTGCGCAGCTGGGGGTACCACCACTTCATGAACTCGCGCAGGCCCGCATCCTCCATGTCCGGCAGATGCACGTAGGCGAGCCGGCCCTGGCTCAGCCGCTGCACGCGTTCGCGGTTCGCCATGACCCAGTCGAGGTAGATCAGGTTGCGCTCGCTCGCGAGGGGTTGATACCGGATCGTGCGGGCCGCCTTGCCGTCCGGGGTCGCCGCGACGCGCCACTCGACGGGCTGATTCGCCGCGGTCTCGAGCAGCTCGTAAGGATCGGTCCCCGCGCGCAGCTCCCGTCCATTGATCGCGAGCAGGTAATCGCCGACGCGCACATCGACCCCAACCTCCGTGAGCGGCGAGCGGTAGAGCTCCTCCTCGTTTTGACCCGCGAAGATGCGCGTGATGCGATACCTCCCGGAGGCCGCATCGAGCGCGAACCTCGCGCCCGGCAGCCCGACGTACGGACGCTTGGGAAGGCCGAGATCGCCGCCCTCGATGTAGGCATGCTGGACCGTGAGCTCCGCGATCATCTCGCCGATCACATAGTTCAAATCCGCGCGGTCACCGAGGAAATCGAGCAGAGGCGCGTATTGTTCGCGAATCTTCAACCAGTCGAAGCCATGCATGTTGGCCACATAGAAATAATCCCGATAGCGACGCCAGACTTCCGCGAAGATCTCGCGCCATTCCTCCGCCGGCACGCATGTCGTCGCAAGACCGGCGAGCGACACGCTCTTCGCGTCGTCGCTCTTGCCGGACACGTCGAAATACTTGAGATCCTTCGATGCGAGTTCGGCGAGCACGTGCTTGCCATCGGCCGTTGCCGACCAGTCGAGCACATCGTCGGTCACGGTCTTCGCGGTGCGATCCTCGATGGAATACGCGAGCACGCTCGGTTTCCCCTCCGGCTCGCGGCCATAGTAGGGCGCGGGGTTGCGCTGATACAGCAATGCGTCGCTCGTCGCGACGAGGTTGCTGTAGTTGTCGGGATCGACGGGCACGCGGATCACGCGGTCGACGATTCCAGCGAAATCGACGCGCTGCGGGCGCCGCGGGGTCTGCGGCTTCCGAACGGCGGGTTTGCGCCGGTTTCCGCCGCCGCGTGCGTCGCGGTCGGGCGCGCTCTTTTGATCCGGCGCTGCCTCCGCAGCCGGCGCGCCCGGGTCATCGTTCCGTACTCCGAACGGATTGGCCGCATCCTTGCGCAGCGTGACCGCAAAAATCCCCGTTTGCCGGTTGCTCGCAACCTCCAATTCCATCGTGCTCACGAGCGGCGCGTATTCGCGCGCGCTCAAGAAATAGAGCAGCTCCCCGGTCGGCGACCAAGCCGGCTCCTGGGCATTGAAGAGCTCCGGCGTGACCCGGTGTGAGGCATGGTCCATGCTCGACCAGACGTGCACACCCGCATAGCCGTTCGTGTCGTGCAGCGAGTAGGCGAGCCAGCGGCCGTCCGGCGACCACTGATAATCGCGCAATGGCTCGAGCGGATCGGTCGCGAGCGTCGTGCGGCGGCGGCTGGCGATGTCGATCACCTCGATGCGTCCCGTCTGGTCGGAGATCGCGATGCGTTTGTCGTCGGGCGACCAGAGCGGTGCGTAATAGCGCCGCTGCCCGCCGGCGGTCAGCGCGTCGGGCGGCGAGTGGCCGTCCTGGGCCTGGATGTAGACCTGCTCCTCGCCGCTGCGATCCGACACATAGGCGATGCGGCGGCCGTCGGACGACCAGGCCGGCTCTCGATCGTGCGCGTTCGACGATCGGGTCAGGTTGCGCGTGACGCCGTGCTCGATCGGAATCGTGAAAATGTCGCCGCGCGCCGCGATCAGCACGCGCTCGCCGCCGGGACTCACGGTGATCGATTCAATGTTGTCCGCTGCGTTGACGGCATGCGGGCGCCGGGTCGTGTCGTCCGCGGGAACGACGATCGACACGGCGCGATCGTCGCCGGAGCGCGTGTCGAGAATGTGCAGGCCGCCCGCGAGCTCATAGACGATCTGGCCGTCGGCATCGGCGCTCGGCCAGCGCACGTCCCACTCGGTGTAGTGCGTCAACGCCGCGACGCTGCGGGATGCGATGTCGTAGCGGTACAGGTTGAACACGCCCGTGCGGTCGGAATTGAAGTAAATGGCGTCGCCGATCCACATCGGATCCCGGTCGGTGCGCGGGTCGGACGTGACCTGCACGAGGGATGGCCGGTCGAGATCGAAGATAAACAGATCGTTTGCCCAGCCGCCCGAATAGCGCTTCTCGCTGCGAAAGTCGCGCCACAGCGGTGAGTAGACGATTCGGCGCCCGTCCGGAGAGAAATGGCCGGCGCCGGACACCGGCATGGGCAGCGCCGATGCCGCGCCGCCGTCGATGGGGACGGTGTAGAGCCGGGAATCGGAGAGCTGGTACGCGTCGCGCATCGATCTGAACAACACTGCCCGCCCGTCGGCAGTCCAGCCATACACCTGATTGTCGTATCCCCAGCGCTCGACGAGCGGTCCGTTTGCCGGATAGAACGTGAGCTGCCGAGGCGCGCCGCCGGCGGCGGGAATCACGTACACCTGCTCGTCGCCCCCGTACTGCGCCGTGAACGCGATGGTTCGTCCATCGGGAGAAAACTTCGGCATCAGCTCGAGACCGGGATTCGCCGTCAGCCGCGCCGCGGTGCCGCCGTGCGTGCTCGCGGTCCACAGGTCTCCCGCATAGCTGAAGACCAGCCGGTCGCGCCAAATGTCGGGAAAGCGCAGCAGCCGGGTGCCGCCGCCCGCCGCCGGCACCTGCCCGCCGCCCGGTGCGACCGCGGCACCCGTCGCGGCAGCGGGGATTGCCGAGCTCCCGGCAGCCAACGCGAGCAGGCAAGGGCATGCCCAACAGGCGACCCAGCGGGTCGACACCGTGGGCTGCCACACCGGTCGCGGGTCAGCGGCTGCGGTATCGATCGGTTGCTTCGACCAGTTCGTGGACGTTGCCGGGCTCGAAGGCCGAATGGCCCGCATCGGGCACGATGCGCAGGTCCGCTTCCGGCCATGCCCTGTGCAGGTCCCAGGCGCTCGCGACCGGACACACCACATCATAGCGGCCTTGCACGATCGTGGCCGGGATGTGCCGGATCCGGGGAACGTCGTCGAGCAGCTGAGTTTCGCTGCGCAGAAAGCCGCGATTCACGAAATAGTGACATTCGATCCGGGCGACCGCCAACGCGAAATGGTCTTCGGCCCATTTGCGGATGTTGTCGAAATTGCTGCGCAGGAAGCTCGTCGAGGCCTCCCAGACGGACCAGGCGCGCGCGGCCGCCAGCGCGGCGCGCTGATCGCTGCCGGTGAGTCGCTGGTGGTACGCGGTCAGGAAGTCGTCGCGCTCGTCGGGCGGGATGCCGTCGCGATAGGACTCCCAGGCATCCGGATAGATCTCCGAGGCACCATGCTGGTAGAGCCAGCGAATCTCGGCGTAGCGCAGCAGGAAAATGCCGCGCAACACCAGTTCGGTCACGCGCTCAGGATGAGCCTCGGCGTACGCGAGCCCGAGCGTGCTGCCCCAGGAACCGCCGAACACCAGCCAGCGCTCGATGCCGAGGTGCTTGCGCAGGCGTTCGAGGTCCGCCACGAGGTGCCAGGTCGTGTTCTCGATCAGGCTTGCGCTCGGGCGGCTGCGCCCGCAGCCCCGCTGGTCGAAGACCACGATGCGATAATGACGTGGGTCGAAGAACTGCCTTGCCCGCCGGTCCGATCCGGCGCCGGGTCCGCCGTGCAGAAAGACGGCGGGCTTGCCGGCCGGATTGCCCGATTCTTCGTAGTAAATCTCATGGATCTCCGAGACGCGCAGATATCCGGTCTTGAATGGCTCGAAGGGGGGATAGAGGTCCCGGCGCGCACTCTTCTGGACGGTCGGCGTCATGGCCATGGCGGCCGACTTCTTGGTGCTCCTCGCGGTACGGGCGCGGGCGGGAGACTTGCCGCCGCCGGCCGCTCGCGAGGGAGGCGCGGTGCGGGCGCGCGCCGCCGACTTGCTGGGTGCCGCCGTCTTGCTACGCGCCGCCGACTTGCTGGGTGCCGCCGTCTTGCTGCGTGCCGCCGTCTTGTTACGCATCTTGTTTTTCATCGTGTCATCCTTCGTTTCCCCTGCTCTTGAAACCGCACCCGCTCATGGAACGCTGGCAACCCGTTGCACCATCGGACCCAGGGGACGGCCCCCAAGCAGGTGCAAGTGGAGGTGATAGACCTCCTGACCCCCGTCGGCGTTGCAGTTGAATAGGAGGCGGTATCCGCTCGCTGCGATGCCTTGTTGCGCTGCAATATCGCGGGCCACGATCACCATATGACCTATCAAGGATTCGTCTTCGTCGGCAATGTCATTGACTGTCGGAATGAGCTTATGCGGGACGATCAGAACGTGCACCGGGGCCGCGGGCCGAATGTCGAGGAAGGCAATCACCCGGTCGTCGCGGAACACGACCGTGGCGGGCAGCTCCCCGGCGATGATTTTCTCGAAAATGGTCGGCATTCGCACTCCCTCCGCAGCGCTCGCGGCGCGTCGCCGCCCTCGAGGCCACTCAATATGTAACAAGGTTATCAGGAAGCGGGGATGGCCCGCCTGCCGCGCACGCCCGTGCGGATACGAATGGTAATAGGAACGATTCTCATATAGAATTGGACCGATGAACAGTGTCGCTTTGATCGATCTGGCTCCTGGTGCGCGTGCCCGCGTGGTTTCCGTGGGTGCAGTCGATGCCGCGGCGCCACAGGAACTGTCGCGTCGCCTCTCGGAACTCGGATTCCTACCGGGTGAACTCGTACGCATCGTGGCGCGCGGCTTCCTGTCGCGTGAACCCATCGCTGTCCGCGTCGGCACCGGCACCTTCGCGCTGCGCCGTTTCGAGGCGGCGTGTATCCGCGTCCGACCGGAGCAGACCTAAAGACACGTTCCCAATGGACGCTCTCACGGCTGGTCCGAGTCCGTTGATCGCATTGGTTGGTAACCCCAACTGCGGCAAGACGGCGTTGTTCAACATACTGACCGGCAGCCGCCAGAAAGTGGCGAATTACGCCGGTGTGACCGTCGAGCGCAAGGAGGGGTCACTGCTCACGCCGTCGGGACGGCGCGCGCGTATTCTCGACCTGCCCGGCGCCTACAGCCTCGAGGCGCTGACCCCCGACGAACAGGTCACCGCGGACGTGCTGCTCGGGCGGCGCGCCGGCGAAGCCCAGCCCGATTTCATCGTGAGCGTCACGGACGCGACGAATTTGCGCCAGAATCTGCGCCTGGTGCTGTCCTTGAAGCGGCTCGGGTTACCGATGGTGGTGGCTCTCAACATGAGCGACATCGCGCGCCGCAAGGGCATCGTGATCGACGCCTCACGGCTCGCCGCCGAACTCGGGGTGCCGGTGGTGACCACGATCGGGGTCAAGACGAGCGGCGTGCGGTCCTTGATCGAGGTCCTCGACCGGGTTGCGGTGCCGGCGGGCGGCGCCGGTGCGCAGAAAACCTCGAGCGCGTGGCATACGCCGAGCGCCGCCGATATCGAGCACGACCAGGCCGAGGTGCGGCGCATCCTCGCTGCGGTCGGTGCCGACCACATCGACGGTGCCACGTTCAGCGACCGCGTCGATGCGCTCGTGCTGCATCCGGTGTTGGGACCCGCGTTGTTGGCGCTGATTCTGTTCCTCGTGTTCCAGGCGGTATTTGCGTGGGCGCAGGTCCCGATGGACGCGATCAAGGCCGGCGTGGATTCGCTCGGCGGCTGGCTCGGTACCGTGCTCCCCGCAAGCTTGTTCCGGGATCTTCTGATCGACGGCGTGCTCGCCGGTGCGGGCAGCGTGCTCGTGTTCCTGCCGCAGATCGTGATCTTGTTCTTCTTCATTCTGGTGCTCGAAGATTCCGGCTACCTGCCGCGCGCCGCATTCCTGCTCGACCGAGTCATGGGCAGCGTGGGCTTGTCGGGCCGCGCGTTCATTCCGCTGCTGTCGAGTTTCGCCTGTGCGATCCCCGGCATCATGGCAACCCGCACGATCCAGAATCCGCGCGACCGCCTGACCACGATCATGATCGCCCCGCTGATGACCTGCTCGGCGCGCCTGCCGGTCTACGCGCTGATCATCGGCGCGTTCATCCCGCAGCGCTCGATGTGGGGCGGCCTCGAGCTTCAGGGACTCGTGCTGTTCGCGCTCTATCTCGTCGGCGTCGTCAGTGCGATGGCGGTCGCTTACGTGCTGAAACGCAGCGGTTCGGGCACGCGATTTCAGTCGCTGCTGCTGGAACTGCCGGTCTATCATTGGCCGAATCTGCGCAACCTGCTGATCGGCCTGTGGCAGCGGGTGGAAATCTTCCTGACCCGGGTCGGCACCATCATTCTCGCCCTGATGGTGATTCTCTGGGCCTTGAGTTCTTTTCCTGCGCCGCCGCCCGGCGCGACGGGACCCGCAATCCAGTACAGCATCGCCGGGCATCTCGGCGCGGCGCTGGCCGTGATCTTCAAGCCGATCGGCTTCAACTGGCAGATCTCGATCGCCTTGGTGCCGGGTCTCGCCGCGCGCGAGGTCGCGGTGGGCGCACTCGGCACCGTCTACGCGCTGTCGGCGACCGGCGAGAACGTGAGCAGCGCGCTCGCGCCGCTGATCAGCCATTCTTGGAGCCTGCCGACGGCCCTCTCCCTGCTCGCATGGTACGTGTTCGCGCCGCAGTGTCTGTCGACGCTGGCGACGGTACGGCGCGAAACCAATTCGTGGCGCTATCCGATCATCATGGCCGCGTACCAGTTCGGCCTCGCGTATCTCGGCTCGTGGCTCACCTTCAGCATCGCCAGCGCGCTGCTCGCCTGAAGCGGAGGTCATCGCAATATGCACCTCGTCGATCGGATCCTGGTAGGCCTTGCGGTCTTGGCGAGCGCGATGGTCGCCTTCAAATCGTTGGCGCCGCGCACCTATCGCAACCGCGTGCTCGCGTTACTCGCTGCGTGGGCCGGGCGCGCTTCCGACCGACCCGTCCTCGGCAGGCTGGCGCGCCATCTGGCGTCGTCTGCGGCTGCCAAGAGCGGCGGCTGTGGTGGCTGCGACAGCTGTGGAACGGAGCCGAAGACTGCGGCGGCGTCCGTCAACGCGGACGTCAGTGTGCCCGTGGGGCAGATCGGGCGGCGGCGCCGCGATGGCGGCGTTTGAAGCCCGGATCGGTATCGCCGCTCAGCGCCCCGTGAAGCGCGGCGCGCGCTTGTTGCGAAAGGCCTCGATCCCTTCTGCGAAGTCGGCCGTGTCGGCGAGCCGCGCTTGGTCGCGGGCTTCGACGTTCAGCTGCTCATCGAGCGTCGGCGGCGGTTCGAGGTTCAATGCCGCCTTGATGCTCATGTAAGCGTTGGTCGGGCCGTTCGCGAATTGGCGCGCGATGCGCGCCGCTGCCGTCGCAAGGTCGGCATCTTCCACGGCACTCCAGATCAGCCCCCAATCCGCGGCGTCGGTGGCGCTCAAAGCTTCGCCGAGCAGCGCGAGGCCCTTGGCCCGTGCCGCACCGACCATGCGCGGCACATGAAACGTGGCGCCCAAATCCGGCATGAGTCCGAGCTTCGGCGCGAACAGCTGGACGAAGCTCGCGGAGCGTGCCGCGAGAACGATGTCCCCGGCGAGCGCGAGGCTGCAGCCCGCGCCCGCCGCGATGCCGTTGACCGCCACGACCACCGGAACGCGAAGGTGGTACCACGCGCTCACCATCGGATTGAAGTGCTCGCGCAGAACCGCGCCGATGCGTTCGCCCATGCTGGTCGCCGCGCGCGCCGCCGAATCGGCGCCGCCGGCCGAAAAGTCGTCGCCCCGCAGGTCCGCGCCGGAACAAAACGCACGCCCCGCGCCGGTCAGCAACACCGAGCGGATCGTGTCGTCCGCCGCAATCGCGCCGGCCGCCGCCTTCAAGTCCTTGATCAGCTGAGCGTTCAGGGCGTTCAGTTGGTCGGGACGGTTCAGGGTCACCGCAGCGACACCCGCGCTGCGCGTGAACACCAGCGTTTCAAATTGCATTGCCCACCCGACGCGTGTAACTCTCGTGCCGACTGCGCCATACTATCATTGTCATGCCCAGCCCCAAGATTCTCGACGATCGACTGCGCTTGCCGGTGATCGCGGCTCCGATGTTCATCGTCTCGACGCCCGCGCTCGTCGAGGCGCAGTGCCGCGCCGGCGTCGTGGGTTCGTTCCCCGCGCTGAACGCGCGGCCGCCGGCGCTGCTCGACGAGTGGCTTGCCGAGATCACCGAGAACCTCGCTGCGCATGCGCGCAAGCATCCCGCGGCGCGCATCGCACCGTTCGCGGTCAACCAGATCGTCCATGCCAGCAACGAGCGGCTCGCGCACGACGTCGAGCTCTGCGTGAAGTATCGGGTGCCGATCGTGATCACGAGCTTACGGCCGCCGGCGGACGTGGTTGCGGCCGTGCATTCCTATGGCGGCATCGTGCTGCATGACGTGATCAGCGTGAAACACGCGCGCAAGGCCGCCGAACAGGGCGTGGACGGTCTCATCGCGGTCTGCGCCGGAGCCGGCGGTCATGCGGGTACCTTGAGCCCGTTCGCGCTCGTCAAGGAGATCCGCGCTTTTTTCCCCGGTACGATCGTGCTCGCCGGTGCGATGAGCAGCGGCGCCGACATTCTCGCCGCCCTGGCGCTCGGCGCCGATCTTGCGTATCTCGGCACGCGTTTCATCGCCACGGCCGAGGCGAACGCGAGCGCCGAATACAAACAGATGCTGATCGACTCGGCCGCGGCCGATGTCATCTACACGTCGCTGTTCAGCGGTGTCGCCGGCAACTACCTGCGCGCGAGTGTGGCCCGCACGGGTCTCGATCCCGATCGTCTTCCCGCCGGGGACAAGGCCACGATGGATTTCACGGCCTTGGACAAGACCGAACTCAAAGCCTGGAGGGACATCTGGAGCGCCGGCCAGAGCGTGAGCGGGATCGACGCCGTGCTCGGCGTCGAGGTGCTCGTGGATCGGCTCGTCGCCGAGTACCAGCACGCGCTCGCAGGCCTGACCCGATCGTCGTCGAGGCTGGTTTGCGCGTAGCCGCCGAGCAGCTCGGCGCCGCGCTCGCGGCGGGTCTGCGTCCGGCCTATCTCGTCTCGGGCGACGAACCCCTGCTGGTCGAGGAGGCGGCCGACGCCATCAGAGCCGCGGCAAGGGTTGCGGGTTTCACGGAGCGCAGCGTGTTCTTCATCGAGAGGGGCTTTGCCTGGGACGATCTCAAGCACGCGGCGCAGTCGCTATCGCTGTTCGCGGAGCGCCGTATCCTCGAGCTGCGCATGCCGACCGGCAAGCCCGACAGGGGCGCTGCACTGCTCGCCGGTCTCGCCACGAATCCCCCGCCCGACGTGCTCAGCCTCGTCGTGACCGGCAAGCTCGACAAGAAATCCGCTGACGCGGCGTGGGTACAGGCCTTCCTCGCCCGTGGCGCCTGGGTCTCGGTCCGCCCGGTCGGCAGCGCCGAGCTGCCGGCATGGCTCGTGGCACGCGCGCGCCGCGCGGGCGCCTCGATCGATGCGGCCGCCGCGCAACTGATCGCGGATCGCGTGGAAGGCAACCTGCTCGCTGCGCGCCAGGAAATCGACAAGCTCGCGCTGCTCGCGGGCGGCGCGCGAATCGACGCAGAACTCGTCCTCGGCGCGGTGGGGCACAGCGCGCGTTACGATGTCTTCCAAGTCGCCGAGGCGGCCGCGGCGGGACAGGCCGGGCGCGCGCTGCACGTGCTGCGCGGGCTCAAGAGCGAGGGCATCGAACCGACCTTGATCCTCTGGGCCCTGGTGCGGGAAATTCGCGGCTTGTGGCAGGCTGCCGAACGCAATCGGCTGCACTCGACGCAGCGCAGCGGCTGGAACCAGGCCGCGGTCCCCTCGGCGGCCGCGCTGGCGCGCCTGCACCGACTGCCCGTGGGAGCCCTGGTCGCGGAGGCGAGCCTCGCGGATCGGATCGTCAAGGGCCTCGCCGCCGGGGATGCCTGGACGGCGTTGACTGGGTTGACCGCAATGCTCGCGGGCGCTTTGCAACCCATTCCGGTTTCGAGCAAAGTACCTGGGGAGCCTGTCTGAGTACTCCACGTGGCCGCGACCGAGTCGGATTTCCCCTCAATCGAGGCGGAGCCGACGCGGTTGGGTACGACCCAATGAGGAGGCGACAACGATGAGTGAGGGGAAATCTGGCCGGTCCCTTCGGGTTGGTCTAAAAAGGGGCGTCTGCGGTGTTGCGCGCATGACCTTAGGCCCCACCACGGACGGCGCCGCGCGCCTTGCATCCGCTCCCTTTCCAGGCCAACGCGGCTCGCGTGGAGTACTCAGACAGGCTCCTCAATGATTACCATGGGTATTTTCGGCGGGACCTTCGATCCGATCCATTATGCGCATTTGCGCACCGCCTTCGAACTGCAACAGGCGCTGCGCTTGAAGGAGATCCGTTTTCTGCCCGCGGGGAATCCGCCGCATCGGGATCAGCCGCTCGCCGATCCGCAGCTGCGTCTGAAGATGGTCCAGGCGGCGACCGCAGGCCAGGCGGGTTTCGTCGTCGATGACCGCGAAGTGCGCAAGGCCGGCCCGTCGTATTCCGTCGAGACGCTCGCGGAGCTGCGGCACGAGTACCCGGATCGCAGCATCTGCCTGATCGTCGGCATGGACGCGTTCCTGAGCTTGCCGAAGTGGTATCAATGGCGCGAACTTCTGCAGCTCGCGCATCTCGTCGTCGCGCATCGACCGGGGTGGCGCGCGCCGGGCATGGGACCCTTGGGAGAGCTGCTCGTCGACCGCGGCACCGGCCGCATCAGCGACCTGCACGAAACGCGGTCCGGCTGCATCTATATTCACGCCGTGACGCAGCTCGAAATCTCCTCCACCGACGTGCGGCAGTCGATCGCGATGGGGCGCGACCCGCGCTTCTTGATGCCCGACTCCGTACGCAAGTTGATCATGGACGCCAACTGTTACTCCAAAACACGGGTTACTTAGTGCCGCAGCCAAACAAGAAATCGACCAGCAAGACCAAACGAACCGCCAAGACGGCAGTGAAGCGCGCGCCGCGCAAGATCGACTCCCCGCCACCACCCCCCTCGCTGCTCACCGTGGTCACCGACGCGCTCGCGGACATGAAGGCCCTCGAGGTCAAGGTGCTCGACGTGCGCGGCCTGACCGACATCGCGGATTGCATGATCATCGCGAGCGGCACCTCGGACCGGCACGTGCGCTCGGTCGCGCAGCGCGTGGTCGAGAAGACCAAGGAAGCCGGCTTCCGCCCGCACGGCGTCGAAGGGCAGCAGGACAGCGACTGGGTGCTCATCGATCTTCACGAGCTCATCGTGCACGTGATGCTGCCGCGCGTGCGCGAGTTCTACGGTCTCGAGAAGCTGTGGGACATGACCGCCACGAAGCGCGCCGCCGCCCGCGCATAGGGCGAGAGGCCTCACTCATGAGATGCCGGTTGATCGCGCCCGGTACGCGGCTTGCCCAGTGGATCAACGCCGGTTTCGACGAGTATCGCCGGCGGCTGCGCAAACCCCTGATCCTCGAACTGCTGGAGATTCCCATTGCGACGCGGCGTCCCGGTGAGAACCCGGCGCCCGCCGTCGTGCGCGAAGGCAAGGCGATGCTCGCCGCGCTCGAGCGGGACGAGTACGTCGTTGCACTCGAGATCGGCGGTGCGGCCATGAATACGCAGCAGCTCAAGGATTGGCTCGCCCGCCGCCTGCAGGAGGGCCGGCCGCTTGCCCTGCTGATCGGCGGTCCGGACGGGTTGTCGCCCGAGTGCCGCACGCGCGCCGACCAGCAGTGGTCGCTCTCACCGTTGACGCTGCCGCACGGTCTGGTCCGAGTCATCGTGGCGGAGCAGCTGTATCGCGCCACGAGCGTGCTGGCCGGGCACCCCTATCACCGCGCCTGAGCACGGGGCCGATAACCGAGTGCTGCGCAGGACTTCCGCTATCCTTGGCGCTCATGCGCGCACCTTTTATTTACCTCGCTTCCGCCTCGGCGCGGCGGCGCGAGTTGCTCCGGCAGATCGGCGTTCCGTTCCGAGTGGTGCGCGTGGCCGTGGATGAGGCCGTGCTGCTGGACGAAGCGGCAGAGCAGTACGTGACCCGCCTGGCAGTGGCGAAGGCCGAGGCGGGTTGGCGGAAGGCCGCTGCGCAGACCGAGAGCGACAGGGCGCCGGTGCTCGGCGCCGACACGGCCGTCGTCATCGACGGACGCATCCTCGGCAAGCCGTCCGGCCGCGACCAGGCGCTCGCCATGCTGGGTGCGCTCTCCGATCGCACCCATGTGGTGCTCACGGCCGTGGCGCTCTGCACGCTGCGCGGCACTGCGTCGCGACTGTGTCGCAGCGAGGTCGGCTTCCGTGCGATCGATCCCGCGGAAGGCAGCGCATACTGGCAGACCGGCGAGCCGGCCGACAAGGCCGGTGGTTACGCGATCCAGGGCTGCGGCGCGATCTTCGTCCGGGACCTGCGCGGCAGCTATTCGGGCGTCATGGGCCTGCCGCTGTTCGAGACGGCCGAGCTGCTGCAAGGCGTCGGCATGCCCCGCTGGAACTGTGCATGAGCACGGAGATACTCATCAATGGGAGCTCGCACGAGTCGCGCGCGGCCGTGGTTGAAGGCGGCGTGACCCAGGAGGTGTTCCTCGAACGGGCGAGCCGGCGCGGTCTGATCAGCAACATCTACAAGGGGCGCGTCTCGCGGGTGCTGCCCGGCATGCAGGCGGCATTCATCGACATCGGGCTCGACCGCACGGCGTTCCTGCACGCCTCGGACATCCTCGATCCGCGCCACGCGGACACCGGCATCGACCCGCAGCGTAGCGACAACATCCGCACGCTCGTCGCGGAAGGCGATGAAATCCTGGTACAGGTGGTCAAGGATCCGCTCGGCACCAAAGGCGCGCGCCTCACCACCTACATCACGCTGCCCTCGCGCTATCTCGTTTACATGCCGCAGGGTCACGGCGTCGGCGTATCGGCCAGGATCGAGGCGGAGGCGGAGCGTGAACGGCTGCGCGCGGCCGTGCAGGCACTGCTGCGCTCCGACGAGAACGCGGGCTTCATCGTCCGAACCGCGGCGGAGGATGCATCCGCCGATGCGCTGCGCGGCGACGTCGAGTATCTGCGCCGGTTGTGGGAATTCATCCGCCAGAAGGGGATGCGCACCCAGCCGGGCCGGCTCGTGCACGCGGATCTGCCGCTGCACCTGCGGATTCTGCGCGATCTGCTGCGCCCGGACATCGACCGCGTGCTGATCGACCAGCCGAGCGCGTTCCGCGAGATGCAGGAATTTGCCGGCACCTTCATGCCCGACGTGCTGCCGCGCCTCGAGCTGTACGCGGAACTGCGCCCGATCTTCGAGCTGCATCACGTGGAGGAGGAGATCCAGAAAGCCCTGGATCGCAAGGTGCCGCTGAAGTCCGGCGGCTACGTTATCATCGATCAGACCGAGGCCATGACGACGGTGGACGTCAACACCGGTGCCTTCGTCGGCCACCGGAATCTGGAGGAAACGATCTTCCGGACCAATCTCGAGGCGGCGGTCACCATCGCGAGGCAGCTGCGCCTGCGCAACCTGGGCGGCATCATCATCATCGATTTCATCGACATGGAGGAGTCCGAGCACCGGCGCCAGGTCATCCAGGCGCTGGAAAGGGCGCTGGGCTCGGACCACGTGAAGACCAACATCTCGTCCGTGTCGCCGCTCGGTCTCGTGGAGATGACGCGCAAACGGACCCGCGAGAGTCTGGAACACCTGCTCTGCGAGCCGTGTCCCACCTGCGAAGGCCGGGGGTTCGTGAAAACCGCCGAGACCGTGTGTTACGAGGTGTTTCGTGAAATCCTGCGCCAATCTCGACAATTCGATTTCCAGCAATTGATGGTGCTCGCCCATCAGGACGTCATCGAGCGCCTGCTCGACGAGGAATCCGCGGCCCTGGGAGAACTCGAACTCGCGACCGGCAAGCCGGTCCGGCTGCAGGCCGAGGCGCTCTATTCCGTCGATCAATACGACGTCGTCCTGATGTAATGGCCTTGCGCAAGTTTGGCAGGGTCTTCGCCTTCGCGGCCGCGGCGCTCGTCGGTATCGCGGTCCTCGCGATGCTGGCCGCAACCATCGTACTCGACCGGGTGCCCGCCTATCAGGAAGAGATCAAGGAATGGGTGCATGCCGAGACGGGTTTTCACATCCGCTTCGCGCATGTCGCCCCGGCATGGCGCTGGAGCGGGCCGGAGCTTTACTTCGATGAGCTCGAACTGCGCTCGCGGGACGATCAGCGGGTTCTCGCGCGGGCTCGCGGCGGCCGCATCGGCCCGGATCTGCGGGGGCTGTTCGGCGGCGGCAGATCGTTGGCGGGCCGCGTCGAGCTGATTGCGCCGCAGATCACGTGGACCCGCGTCGCCGCGGATCGCTTCGTGCTCGGCGACATCCAGGTGGATCTGCGGGCGGGGCGCGCGGCCGTCGATGCCGCCGACATTCCGACCGGGCGCCTGTCGATCCGCGGCGGCCGAATCACGGTGCTCAACTGGAATGCCGACCTCCCGCAGCTCGTGCTCGACGGAGTCGACGTCGACCTCGATCGGCAAGCGGATCTCGCATCGCTCGGTTTCACGGCACGCCTCCCGGCGGCGCTCGGTGGCACGCTGAAGCTTGCCGCCATGGCGCGAGGCCCGGGCGATCTCGACACGCTCGCCTGGAGCGCGCAGCTCCGCGCGAGCGGCGTCTCGTTCCCCGGCTGGCGCCTGCTGCTGCACGATTATCTCGGCAATCTCGCGGCCGGCACCGGAGCATTCGAGCTCTCGGCCAGCGGTCGCGGCCGCAACTTCGCGCGCGCGGACCTCGAGTTCCGGGCCGCCGCGGTCGTGACGCTGCTCGGCGACGGTTCGAGCGCCGCATTCGACCGAATCAGCGGTGAACTCGCCTTGACTCACGCCGAGGATCGATGGGACCTCACGGGCCGGCGCCTGCAGGCGCAGCGCGTGGGACGAGATGATCCGCTCTCGCAATTCAGCGTGAGCTGGCGCGGCGGGGCCGGCGGGCTGCTCGCGCTGCACGCGCGCGCGAACTATCTGCGCGCCGAGACGCTGTTCGCGCTCACGGGCCTGCTGCCGCAGCAGGATGTGCGCGACGCACTGCTCGCCGTCGCGCCCACGGGCCAGTGGTTCGATGCGCGGCTGGATCTCGAGCGCGCCAGTGTGGCCGAAGGCTGGCGCCTCGACGTCCGGGCCCGGTTCGAGGAGGCGGGTTTCGCGCCGCTCGGCAAGGCGCCGGGTCTGCGTGGCCTCTCCGGCACTGTCGCTGGCAACGAGAGCGGTGGGCACATCACGCTCGAGGGCGGTCATCTGCGCGTCAGCTGGCCGCGCCAGTGGCGCAACACCATGGCGCTCGACCGCTTCGAGACCACCCTGTACTGGCGGCGCGACAGCCGGGGACTGCTGCTCGCGACGCCGGGCGTCGAACTCGCCAATCGAGATGCGGCCGTGCACCTGCGCGCGGCGTTGACGCTGCCGAGCGAGGGCGATTCGCCGCTGCTCACGCTGGTGGCGGGCATCGACGAGTTGAACCTGGCGGCGGCGTCCCAGTACCTGCCGCGCGCCAACCTGCCGGTCAAGGTCGTCGACTGGCTCGAGCGCGCGCTGATCGCCGGGCGCGTACCGCATGCCGATGCGGTCCTCAACGGACCGGTGCCGCATTTTCCGTTTCGCGATGGCACCGGCGTCTTCGACGTCCGGTTCAATGCGGGCGGTGTGGAGCTCGACTATGCGAACGGCTGGCCGCATTTGGCGAATCTCGCGGCCGCTGCGCAGTTCCACAACGCGGGGCTCGTGGTGAAGCTCGCGAGCGCGGAATCCCTGGGCGTCAAGCTCGACGGCGGCGAGGCGCGTTTCACGGATTTCAACACGGGAGATCTGACCCTCCATCTCAAGGCGGCGGGCGACGTGGCGCAGGCGCTCGCGTGGCTGCGTGCCACGCCGCTCGATGCGCTCTCGGGCCAGGCGTTTTCCAAGTTCGAGGGCGGCGGCCCGCTGCTCGCCGGCATCGATCTCGACCTGCCGTTCCGGGCGTTCGATCACCGGCGCGTGTTCGTCCACGGCCAGCTCGACAGCGTGACGCTGGTGGTGCCGGGTTTGCCGTTCCCGGCCAGCGACTTGAACGGCGAGTTCGACACCGACGGACCCGAGATCTCCCGTGCCGACGTGCGCGGCCGGCTGCTGGGCGGCCCTTTCCGGCTGCTGGCCAGGCCGCCGCGAAACAAACCGGTCACGCGCACGCAGCTCGATCTGCGCGGCACGTTCAATGGGGAAATCGCACGCAGCGCGCTCGGCCTGCCCGCGAGCGTGGGTGTCACGGGTGTTGCCGACTGGCACGGAGTGCTGAATTTGAGCACGGATCCGGACCAGGATCGCTCGCTGCATTTGACCGGAAGCCTCGCGGGCTTGCAGTTGCGGCTGCCCGCACCGCTGTCCAAGGCCGGCGCCGCAGTGCTGCCTTCCTGGGCGGACATCGACTGGCCCGTCACGGGGGCTACCCGCGTGAACTTCGGCCTGGGCGACGTCTTGCGCGGGCGCATCCTGCTCGACCCGGATGGCGACGCGAGCACTGCGCGCCTGAAGTCGGCCGCCCTCATGTTCGGCGGCTCCGATCCCGTGCCGAACGACGCCCAGATCCTGACGATCGGGGGCCACGCCGACCGGCTCGACCTCGGTGGCTGGATCAGAGCGTTTGCGCCCACCGAGAAGGGGGTGAGGCCGCTCACCGCGTATCTGCACACTGCGAGCCTGGAGGTGGGCGAGCTCGATTATTTGGGACTGCGCCTGCGCGACGTCGCGATCAATCTCGCCGCGCGCTCCGATCATTGGAACGTCAACGTTGCAGGACCGCATCTGTCCGGCAGCATCGTCTTGCCCATGGCCGCGGAGCCGAACGTACCCTGGAGCGTCGACTTCGACGAGCTCAAGCTCGATGTGGCCGAGCCGGGCGGAGGTGGCAATGAGGGCGGCGCGCCGGCAGCGACGGATGCCGCGGCGGTGGGCGCGATCGATCCGCGCGCCATTCCCTCCATCGATTTCGGTGCGAAGGATCTGGTCTTCGGGGAACGGCATTTGGGCGCCGTCGAGGCGATCCTGCGGCATCACGACGACGGGGTGAGCCTCGACTCCTGCGCCGCGGTCGCGCCGAGTTTCATCGTCAACGCGCACGGCGACTGGCGCGGCAAGGATGCCGGAACGGCTCATGTCGAAGGCACGCTCAACAGCACCGACGTCGAGGCGACGCTCACGCGGCTGGGACTCGCGGACGTGATATCGGGCAAGAGCGGGCACGTGCAATTCGACTTGAACTGGATGGGCGCACCCACGGCTGATGCACTGCGCGAAGCGAGCGGCAAGATGCAAATTTCGCTCGAAAAGGGCCAGCTGTTCAGCCTCAAGCCGGGTGCCGGACGGATGTTCGGCCTCGCCAGCATTGCCGCCCTGCCGCGCCGTCTCGCGCTCGATTTCAGCGACCTGACCGACAAGGGGCTCGCCTTTGATACCGTCCGCGGCAGTTTCGATCTGCACGACGGCAATGCCTATACGGACGACGTGCTGCTCAAGGGGCCCGCGGCGGACATCGGCGTGATCGGCCGGATCGGCTTGAAATCTCAGGATTATGACCAAACTGCAGTGCTGACGGGCAACTACACGAGCAGTTTGCCGATTGCCGGAGCTCTCGCCGGCGGCCCGGTCGTCGGGGCCGCGGTGCTCTTGTTCACGGAGATGTTCAAACAACCGTTGCGCGGTCTGGCCCGGGGGTATTATCGCATCACGGGAACCTGGGATAATCCCAGCGTCGAACGTATCAACAGCGCAGGAGCCGCCGCGGCGACTGCAGAGGTCCCCAAATAGCATGGGCAAAGTAGCCGCCATTCAAATGACGTCCGGCCACGTCGTGGCCGACAACCTCGCCGTTGCCGGTCAATTGTTGCGGGAAGCGCGGGATGCCGGCGCCGACATCGCCTGCCTGCCCGAGAATTTCGCGTTCATCGGCCTGCGTGACGCGGACAAGCTCGAGACCGCGGAGAGCGACGGGGACGGACCCGTGCAAGCCTTTCTGCACGATACCGCGCGCCGCCTCAAGCTGTGGATTCTGGCCGGAACGATCAATTTGAAGACCCGCTCCGAGTCCCGCGTGGCCAATGCGTCCCTGCTCATCGACGCGCAGGGCAAGCGAGTCGCGCGCTACGACAAGATCCACCTGTTCGACGTCACGCTGCCCGGTAGACAGGAACAATATCGGGAATCGAGCACCGTGGTTCCCGGGCGCGAGATCGTGCTGGCCGATACGCCGGTGGGACGGCTCGGGCTCTCGGTCTGCTATGACATGCGTTTTCCCGAACTGTATCGGGAACTCGTGGCGCGCGGTGCGGAATGGCTCGCGATGCCGGCCGCGTTCACGGTACCGACCGGGCGGGCGCACTGGGAAACCTTGCTGCGGGCGCGGGCCATCGAGAATCTGTGCTACGTCGTTGCACCTGCCCAGAGCGGGACGCATACGAGCGGTCGCGAGACGTACGGCGACACGCTGATCGTCGATTACTGGGGCCAGGTACTCGCCCGACGGGAATCCGGCAAGGGTGTGGTGAGCGCGGAGTTCGACCTCGAGAAGCTGGCCGAGACCCGCGCGCGCTTTCCGGCCCTCGAGAACCGGCAACTCGGTGCCCAGCGATCCGTCACGGTGCCCGCATGAGCGCGTCCGGCGAGTCCGCACTCGAGGGCGGCTCCCCGACGCTCGGCGCTGGTGCAATGCTGGAAATCGCCGAGAAGGCTCTCCTCGCGCCCTCGGGCCTCGATGCGGGACGCTTGAGTCAGGTGCTCGACACGGTCTTGAGCCGCGGCGTCGATTACGCCGATCTGTATTTCGAGCTGTCCCGCGAGGAATCCTGGTCGCTCGAGGACGGCATCGTGAAGGAGGGTTCGCACAGCATCGAACAAGGCGTCGGAGTGCGCGCGATCAGCGGCGAGAAGACGGGCTTCGCGTACACCGACGAGGTGCTGCTGCCGGCCCTCGTGGAGGCCTCCGATGCCGCCCGGGCCATCGCGCGCAGCGGTGGTCGCAGCGCCGTCAAGGCCTGGGATCGGCCGCCCGCGCACCGCCTGTACCTCCCGATCGATCCGCTCGACACGATTCCGGATGAGGACAAGGTGGCGTGGCTCATGCGCATCGATGCCGAAACCCGGCGCGTCGACCCCCGCGTGAAGCAGGTCATGGCCTCGCTCGCGGCCGTGCACGAGATCGTGCTGATCGCCGCGAGCGACGGCACCTGGGCCGCGGACGTGCGCCCGCTGGTGCGCGTGAACGTCTCGGTCATCGTCGAACAGCACGGGCGCCGTGAGCAGGGCTACAGCGGCGGCGGCGGCCGTTTCGGCCTCGATCAATTGCTGCGCGGCGAGCAGCCCCTCGAGCATGGGCGCGAGGCCGTTCGCCAGGCGCTCGTCAACTTGGACGCAGTGGCTGCGCCGGCCGGGTCCATGACCGTCGTGCTGGGACCGGGGTGGCCCGGAATTCTGCTGCACGAAGCGATAGGCCACGGTCTCGAAGGAGATTTCAATCGCAAGGGGACCTCGGCGTTTTCGAACCGGATCGGACAGAAGGTCGCGACCGATCAGATCACGGTCGTCGACGACGGCACGCTCGAGCGGCGCCGTGGATCGCTCAACGTCGATGACGAGGGTACCCCCACGCAGTGCACGGTGCTGATCGAGGACGGTGTGCTGAAGGGCTACATCCAGGACAAGTTGAATGCCCGCCTCATGGGCCAGGCCCCGACCGGCAACGGCCGCCGCGAGTCCTTTGCGCACATGACGCTGCCGCGCATGACCAACACGTACATGCGCGCGGGTTCGCATGCGCCCGAGGACATCATCGCCTCGGTGCAGAAGGGGCTCTATGCGGTGAACTTCGGGGGCGGCCAGGTCGACATCACGTCGGGCAAGTTCGTGTTCTCGGCGAGCGAGGCTTATCTGATCGAGAACGGCAAGATCGGCGCACCCGTCAAGGGTGCCACCTTGATCGGCAACGGCCCTGACGTGCTCACGCGGGTCAGCATGGTCGGCAACGACCTGAAGCTCGACGGCGGGGTTGGCACCTGCGGCAAAGAGGGCCAGTCGGTGCCGGTCGGGGTCGGTCAGCCGACCCTCAAAATCGATGCTCTGACGGTCGGCGGCACGGGCTGAAGAGACTCGAAGACGCCGCCCCGGCGGGCCGACGTGCGCGTCGGGTCGCGGCGAGCGTCGGGCCGCCGCGAGCGTCGGGTCGCGGCAAGCGCCGGGCCGCGGCGAGCGTCGGGCCGCGGCAAGCGTCGGGTCGCGGCAAGCGTCGGGCCGCGGCGAGCGTCGGGCCGCGGCAAGCGTCGGGCCGGGCGAGCGTCGGGTGGCCGCGCGCGTTTGTCAGCGCCGCTCGGGTCAACGATTCTCGTCGTCCTTCCCGAACAAACCGCCCAGCAGGCTGCCGACCGTCGCAGCTGCGGCCGCGCCGGTCAGGGTGTTGCCGAGCACGGAGCCCGACCCATCGTGATGGCCGTAGCCCGGCAGGTATCGGCCGATTTCCTCGGCGAGATTCATGATCGGCATGCTCTGCAGCCACACGCGCCCCGGCCCGGTCAACGTGGCGAGGTACAAACCCTCCCCGCCGAACAAGATGTTGCGAAAGCCGGGAACGAGCTGGATGTCGAACTCGACGGAAGGCTCCTGGATGCCCACATGTCCGGCATGCACGAGCAGCCGCTCGTTCGGTGCGAGCGAACGCTCGACGACCTCCCCCGACAGATCGAGCCATACGAGGCCGGGACCCGTCACCTTCTGCAGGATGAAGCCCTCACCGCCGAAGAATCCGGCGCCGATGCGCCGCTGCCAGGCGAGTTCGAGGCTCACGGATTTCTCGGCACACAGAAAAGTTTCCTTGCGGCAGATCAGATGTTCGCCGGCCTGCAGACGCCGGGCGAGAATCGAGCCTGGAAAGCGCGGCGCGAAGGCGATGTGTCCCGGCGTGCGCGCCGTGAATTCGGTGATGAAGAAGCTGCCGCCGCTGAAGCTGCGCTTGATGCTCGCGAACAAACCCCCGCCCATGGAGGTGTGCATGTCGATCGTGTCCGACATCCAAGCCATTGAATTGGTCTGACTGTAGATGCTCTCGCCCGGACCGAGATCGATGCCGACCGTTTGCATGACCGTACCTGAGATTTCGTAATGCATGCTGCAATGAGCCTCGCTATTCGGCTAAAGATCGGCGCGGATCGTCCGGAGTTCGGACCCATTCCGCCGTGCCACGAGCCGGTATGAATTGAGTGGCGACACGCAGCGGATTATAGCCGCGCCGGGCGCCGCCATCAGGGTGTGTGAGTGGATAACGATGGCGATGCGGGCCCGGCGGACTGGCGGGCGTTGCGGCGCTACGGTAGTTTCATCGACCGTGTCGAACCCACCCGCCAAGCCTCAGGCTCCCGCCGCTCTCGATCCGGCCGGCCCTCCGGATCACGCCCTGCCTCTCGATCGCGCCGCCGCCGTGCCGCGCAAGGTGCCGGCGCTCCCCTGGCGGGTGGCGCCGCCACTCGTCAGCACCGCCATCACCATGATCGGTTCCGGAGTCTTGGGCTCGCTGCTGCCGCTGCGCTTTTCGGCGCTCGGCTTCAGCCCGGGCGTGATCGGCATTCTCGCAACCGCCGAGGCCGTTGGATTTCTGGTCGCCTGCCTGTACGCGCACAAGATCATCGCGCCGGTGGGGCTCGACCGCGCCTATGCAGCGTTCGCGGGATTGAAGTCGGTCGCGATTCTTCTGCTGCATTTTGCAGAAGGCGTGCCGGCGCTGCTGCTGCTGCGCTTCCTGATCGGCGCGAATGCCGCCGGTCTCGCCATCATCGTGGAGAGCTGGCTCAACGCGCTCGTGCCGAACGAGCAGCGCGGGCGCGTGCTCACGATCTACGTGCTCGTGTACGGCCTGTTCTTCGGCGGGGGCGAGCTGCTCGGTCAGAACCTGAACGTGCGCGGCCCGGAACTGCTGTTCATCGCCGGCATCGCGACGACGCTCGCGCTCGTGCCGATGGTGGCGATCAACGTACGTGCGCCGCTGCTGCCGCATCGCGTGCAGCTCGAAATCGCGAAGGCGCTGCGTACCTCGCCGGTCAGCGTGCTCGCCTGCCTCTTGAACGGCCTGATCCTGACCGCCTTCACGACCGTCGGCCCGCTGTTCGGCGAACGCATCGGCTTTGACCAGCGCCATATCGTGCTGCTGATGGCCTGTGTTTCCCTGGGCGGCCTGTTCCTGCAGTGGCCCATCGGCTATTTCTCCGACAAGATCGACCGCATGTATGCGCTGGTCGGCCTCGGATTCGCGATTCTCGCGGTTTCGGCCGTGCTGGTCACGGTCAGCCGCCACACGCCCTTCGTGATGCTCGCCCTGCTGTTCGGCATTTTCGGCGGATTTGCGGAGAGCCTTTACGCAGTCGGCGTGGCGCACGCAAACGATCGTGCAGTGAAGAGCGACTACGTCGCGCTGTCCTCGACTCTGCTGTTCGTCTGGGCCTTAGGCAGTGCGATCGGTCCCACCACCGGCACCTATGCCATCCAGCTGACCACGCCGAGCGCATTCTTCATCTACGTCATTGCGCTGACGCTCGCCTACAGTCTGTTCGCCGTCTGGCGGCTGTCGCGCCGCAAGACGGATCCGCTCGTCGAAACGCCGGAACACTTTTTGACCTATCCGCAAACGTCGCCAGAAATCTACGGCTGGCTCCCCTATGACCGCGCCCTCGAGCGCAGGCCCAACCAGCGCGCCGGGACCGGTACCGCGAGCGGCGCGGCTCCGCCGCCGGCCGACGAATGAGAAATCACGGATTGAGGAATCACGGATTATTGCGTGTTTGCGCTTCGATCGTGGCTGGCCGCGTGCGCCGCCCGCGCTTGAGAATTCGCGGGCGGATTGCCAGCGGATGGCACCCTGCGGCGGCAGGCATCGGTGCAGCTGCGGTGGCGTGGCGGGACGCCGTGATCCGCGGCGCGGGCGGCGCTTTCGACGCGGGGGGCCACAGCCGGGGCTCATCGATCGGAGGCGCCGCGCCCGCGTTTTGACAGCGGCATCGCGGCAGATCGGCGATGGCGCGAGCGCGTGCGGCGCCTACGGCGCGTACAGGGCTTACGGCGCGTACGGCGCGGACAGCAGGCGCACGGCGCGTTCACGCGACCCAAGGCCGCAGTGCCGTGCCGATCTCGCCGGCATTCGGCGAGGGAACCGCGGCGTCATGGGCGGCGGGCGCGGCTTTAGTATTTGTCGACGATCTCGGTGTCGGTGAGATCGCTCGCAGGCCGCAGACGTTGCAGGCGTTCATCGAGGAACATGATTTCATGACGTCCGACCTGCACGACGTCGCCGTCGTTCAGATGGTGACGGCGCATCCGCTTGGAATGGACGTAGATTCCGTTGGTGCTGTTCAAGTCTTCAATGACGCAGCTGTCATCCTGCACGATGATCTGGCAATGGTGTCGGCTGATGAATTTGCTCTCGATCTGAAGATCGTTGTCGGCTGTGCGGCCGATCACGAGGCGCCCGGGCTTCAGGTCGCGCTCGAGGATGGTCTTGCCTTCGTGCGCGACCAGGATCCGCCCGACCACCGGCCCCGCCGCGCCCTGCGCGGCGAGAGCGGACTCGAGCATCGGCGACTGCATCCGATGGGTCGCCGAGCTAAACTCGACCCATTGCAGCTCGCTCAAGGCGGCGTCGAGATCTGCGCTCGTGACCGTGTCGCGATCTTGGCCGAAAGCCGCCATCATCGCGGTGTCGCACAGCGTGTTGATCAAGCGCGGAGTACCGCCCGTGTACTTGAAGATCGTCGGGTAGAGCTCCTCGGCGAAGATCCGCCGGCCTTGCGAGCCGGCCACCTCGAGCCGGTGATCGATGTACAACGTGGTTTCGGCGCTCGACAGCGCAGCCAGATGAAAGCGCAGGCGCACGCGCTGTGCGAGCTGCACGAGCTCCTGGGAATTGAGCTTCTCGCTGAGTTCCGGCTGGCCGGCCAGGATGATCCGCAGTGCCTTCTCCTTGGTCGTCTCGATGCCGGAGAGCATGCGTACCTCCTCGAGCACGCGGTTGCTGAGGTTCTGTGCCTCATCGACGATCAGCAGCACCTTGCGCCCGTTCGTCTGCTGCTCGACGAGGAATTCGTTGAGCGTCGCGATCGCCTCGGGCTTCTTCATCGCGAACGGCTTGAACCCGAACTGCACGAGCACGGTCTGGAGGAATGCGGTCGGCGAGAGCTGCGTCTGGTTGACGTGGGCGACGATCACGTCGCTCTGCAATTCGTGCAGAAACGTCTCGATCAGCGTGGTCTTGCCGGCGCCGATCTCGCCCGTGATGACCACGAATCCATCGGTGAACCAGATCGTCGACTCCATGTATGCCTTGGCGCGGGCGTGCTGCTTGCTCAAGTACAGGAACTGGGGGTCCGGGCTCAGGCGGAAAGGCAATTCGTTGAGTTTGAACAGTTCTAGGTACATCGCCTCGGGGGCCTCGTGCGCGCAAGCGCTTCAGGTCATCTTGATCGAGTTTAGGGCATTTTGAAGCGCGAGGTTGCGATCCTTCGCAAGGGACCGCAAGATCGTGCAATGCCCGAGTTTGCGGCCGGGCCGCGCCGCCTTTCCATAATCGTGGTACGCGAGGCCTTCGATGCGCAGCAGGGGTTCGGGATCCGGCAGCTGACCGATGAAATTGATCATCGCGGCGTATCCCAGCGCGCGCGTGCTGCCCAAGGGCAGGTCGGCCACGGCACGCATGTGATTCTCGAACTGGCTCGTGACACAGCCTTCGATGGTCCAATGACCCGAATTATGTACGCGCGGCGCCATCTCGTTGGCGACCAAGCGGCCGCCCACGACAAAAAACTCGATGCAGAGCACCCCCACATAGCGGAGCGCATTCATGACGCGCTTAAGATATATTCTTGCGCTCTTTTCGAGCGCCGCGGCCGCATGGGGTGCGGTGCTGTATCTCAAGATCCCGTCGCGATGGCAGTTGGCGGCGAGCGGGTAGAACACGCATTGCCCCGCGTTCGACCGCGCGCCGACGATCGACACTTCGCGGCTGAATCGCTGCAGACGCTCGTAGACGAGATCGCGCCCGCCGAGGGCGGAGTGTGCTGCCTCGGCGGCGGCCGCGTCGCGGATCACGGCCTGGCCTCTCCCGTCGTAGCCGAGTCGGCGGGTCTTCAGTACGCCGGGCAATCCGACGCGCCTGATGGCTTTGCGCAATGCCGCCAGGTCGCCGACCGCCGCGTGCGCGGCGACCGGGATTCCGAGCCTCGCGAACAGGGCTTTCTCGTGCACGCGGTCCTGGGAGACCTGCAAGCTGCGCGCGGACGGGCGCACCGGGACGCGGCCGCCGAGCGCGCCCAACGCCGCCGCGGGAAAGTTTTCCCAATCGAAGGTGAGCACGTCGCTGCGTGCTGCGAGTTCCGCGAGAGGAAGCGGATCTTCGAAAGCGCCGGTGAGGACTGGCGCCACCGCCGCGCCGGGTGCATCGGCATTGGAATCGAGAAACGTCGTGTGCAGACCGAGTGGAACGCCGGCGAGCGCGAGCATGCGTCCCAATTGACCGGCGCCGATGATGCCGATCCGTGAAAAATGGCGGGGCTTCAAGTGCGGCGCGGATCCGGACTCGCGAGCACCGAAGCCGTTTGCGCCGCCCGGAACGCGTCCAGGGCGGCGCGGACCCCGAGATCCTCGTTCGCCAGCATTGCAGCGGCAAACAGCGCGGCATTGCGCGCCCCGGCCGCGCCGATCGCAAATGTCGCAACCGGTATTCCGCCCGGCATCTGGGCGATCGAGAGCAGCGAATCCATCCCATGCAGGGCCTTGGACTCGACCGGAACGCCGAGCACGGGTACCGACGTCTTCGCGGCGGCCATGCCCGGCAGATGCGCGGCGCCGCCGGCACCCGCGATGATCGCCTTCAAGCCCCGCGCGCGTGCCGACCCGGCATAGTCGAACAGCAGATCGGGCGTGCGATGCGCCGAGACGACGCGCACTTCATGGCTGATGCCGAGTGCCGCCAGGGTGTCCGCGGCGGCCTGCATCGTGTCCCAGTCGGAAGACGATCCCATGATGATTCCGACCAGTGCATCCACGCTTGAGTCTACCAAAGGCTACCCGAGCAGTTGTCTCAAATAGGCGAACAGCTCCCGGGCGCCCACCGGAGAGCGCTGTTCGGCCCGCTCCTTGGCGGCCTTCTCGATGAGCCGGTCGAGCACATCGCGTTGTGCATCCGGGTGTTCGAGAAGGAAGGCCGCGACGGCATCTTCGCCCTCGGACAACAGGCGATCGCGCCAGCGTTCGATCTGCTGGAAATGGCGGATCTCGATGTCGTGACGCTGTTTGCGTTCCGCGAGTTTCGCCAGCACGGGTTCAGGATCGATCTCCCGCATGAGCCTGCCGATGTACTGGCGCTGCCGCACCTGGGCCCCGTGGGAGGGCAGACGGCGCAGGGCGCGCAGCGCAACGAACAGGTCGTCCGGCAACTCGAGATCCTTGATCTCCTGGTCCGGCAGGGCCGACAGCTTCACGCCGAGTTCCTGCAGTGACGCCGCTTCGCGCTTGCGCGCGCTCTTGCTCTGACGCTGCTCCTCGGTTTCCAGGGATCCGGGGTCTTCGTTCTCGATCTTCATATACCCATGCTATCACCGGGGCCGGTAGAATCGCTCTCCCAAGCCACTTTTGGACGCCGCTCGGAGAAGCCCATGGCCGTCGTGCCCGCAAGCCCTGCATCCCGTTTGACCCGCGTTGACCTCGAAGCGATCATTGCAGAGTCACTGCGGGAATCCCGCAAGCGGGGCGCGAGCCAGGCCGAAGCGGCCGTCAGCCAGAACACCGGCCTGTCGGTCGCCGTGCGTCTCGGTGAAGTGGAGACGCTGGAGCACCAGCGGGACCGCAGCATGGGTGTCACGGTGTATTTCGGCCTGCGCAAAGGGTCCGCCAGCACTGCCGATCTCCGTCTCGATGCAGTACGGGCCACCGTGGCCAAGGCCTGCAGCATCGCACGCTTCACGGCCGAGGACGCCTGTTCGGGACTCGCCGACGCAGCCCTCATGGCCCGGGTGCCTCCGGATCTGGACCTGTTCCATCCCTGGGATCTGGCGGCCGACGATGCCATCGAGATGACCAGGGCCTGCGAGGCGGCGGCGCTGGGCTTCGATGCGCGCATCAACAATTCGGAAGGGGCGTCGGTGGCCACGCACCGCGGGCTGCACGTCTACGGCAACACGCACGGTTTCGTGGGCGGCTATCCGACCACCTCGCACACGCTGAGCTGCGTCGTGCTCGCCGGCACGGGCGAGGACATGCAGCGCGACTATTGGTACACGAGTTCGCGTGATTGGCGCGACCTCGAGAGCGGCGAGATCGTCGGCCGCGAGAGCGCGCGGCGCACGATCGCGCGCCTGAATCCCCGCAAGCTCAGCACGCGGCGTGCGCCCGTGCTGTTCGTGCCGGAAATCGCCCGGGGCCTGATCGGTCATTTCACCGCGGCGATCCGGGGCAGCAGCCAGTACCGCCAGTCGTCGTTCCTGCTGAACGCGGCGGGTCAGCAGATTTTCCCTGCGGGATTCTCCATCGCCGAGCGGCCGCATCTGCGCAAGGCGATGGCGAGCGCTCCATTCGATGAAGAAGGCGTCGCGACCTGCGACCGGGAACTCGTCGCGGACGGTGTCCTGACCGGATACATGCTGTCGAGCTATTCCGCGCGCAAGCTCGGCCTCGCGACCACGGGCAACGCGGGCGGGTCGCACAACCTGATCGTCGCACCCACGCTGCAGGGCGGCCTCGACGCCATGCTCACCCAACTCGGCACCGGATTGCTCGTCACCGAACTCATGGGACAAGGTGTGAACACGGTGACCGGTGATTATTCGCGCGGCGCCGCCGGCTTCTGGGTCGAGGGCGGAAGCATCCAATATCCGGTCGCTGAAATCACGATCGCCGGCAACTTGGGACCGATGCTCAAGAACATCGCGGCCGTGGGGGATGACGTGGACACGCGCGGCGGCGTGCGGGTGGGTTCGGTGCTGCTCGAGGAGCTGACCATCGCCGGCGAGTAGGACCTGAGCGCGCCGCGCCTCTGTGCTCCCCCGCGCCGTCGTTCACGCGTCCTGCCCACCGGGGCGCTCCAGCAGTTCCGCGAGGGTCCGTCCCGCGAGGCGCTCGCGCACGGCCGCCTCGATCTCGGCCGTGAGGTCTCGCATGGGCTCGAGGCCGCACGCTGCCGGCCGCGCATCGCGCGGCTCGGTCGATCGCAGGGCGAGCACGATGTCGATCAGGTCGATGCGCGCCGCCGCGCGCGTCGGGCGCCACGCCCCGGTGCCGGTGGGTTCGATCAATCGGCGCCGTTCGAGGCAGGAGAGCAGGCTCTGCAGGCTGCCTCCCGGCAGATCGAGCTGTGCCGCGAGGCGATCGGTACTGCAATCGAGGGGCCGATCGCGCGCGATCAGCACCATCGCCGTCAATCCCGCGCGTTCGCGTTCCTCGCCCGACAGCTCGATTTCGCGCAGGCCGTAGCGCAGATACTCCGGGTATTGAGTGTAGAACGAGAGCTCCGCTCCCAGCAGCAGAATGAGCCAGCTCACGTAGATCCAGAGCAGCGTGGTCAGCAGCACGGCGAACCCGGTGTAGATCAGCATGAGCCGGGAGGAATGGATCAGGAAAGTCGAGAAGATCTTGCCGAGCAGGCCCCAGGTTGCGCCGGCCGCGACGCCGCCGGTGAGCGCCGCCCGCCATCGCACCCGCGTGCTCGGGATGATGAGGTACATGGCGGTGAATGCCGCCGTGATCGCCGCATAGGGGAGGGCGCTGCCGAGCATGCGCAGGCCCCGGGCGAGCGGCGGCAGGCCTTCGGTCCACAACAGCAGCGGGCTGTCGCGCGCGGAGGCGAGCACAGCGAGCGCGGCCGCGATCAACAGCGGCCCCGCTATCATCACGAGCAGATACTCGAGCAGGCGTCGCACCCAGTTCCTCGGCCGCTTCACGCGCCACACGAAGTGAAATGCCGCCTCGATCTTTTGAATCGTCGTGAACACCGTGTAGAGCAGCAGGGCGAATCCGATCCATCCCACCACGTCGCCGCGCAGGTTCCTCACGAAACTCATGACATCGCGGGTCAATTCTCCCGCGGCGGCAGTCCCCACGGGCCGGAAGAACTCGTAGACCACCACGCCGAGATTCACCCGTGCTCCCAGGACCTTCAAGAGCGCGAACGAGAACGCGATCAGCGGTACGAGCGAGAGCAGTGTGGTGTAGGCGAGACTCATTGCGCGCACGTTGATCTCGCCATCCAGCCAGTCGCGGATCAGCGCCGCCGGGAAGCGCGAGATGCGCAGCACCGGTCCCCAGGGCGGGGGCATGCTGCGAGACGAGACGAACAACGCGTACTTGCCGCGCTCGATCCAGCCGGGCAATGCAGCGCTCATCGGCGGCTCGCAGGGGCCTGCCGTGTCAGGCCGCCTGGGTGAGCAGCCGCAAAGCCTCGCAATAGTTCTCGCTGGTCCGCGCCACGATGTCGGGCGGCAGATGCGGGGCCGGCGGCTTCTTGTCCCAGTGCAGCGATTCGAGATAATCCCGGACGAATTGCTTGTCGAAGCTCGGCGGACTGATTCCGGGCTGGTAAGACTCCACGGGCCAGAAGCGCGACGAATCGGGCGTCAGCGCCTCGTCGATCAGCGTCAGTCTGCCGCCGGGGTCGTGCCCGAACTCGAACTTGGTATCCGCGATGATGATGTTGCGTGACCGGGCATGATCGGCAGCGTGGGCGTACAGCTCGAGCGCGACCCGGCGCACCTCGCGGGCGGTGTCCAACCCGACGAGCCGCGTCACGGTGTCGAAGTCGATGTTCTCGTCGTGGCGGCCCGCGGGTGCCTTCGATGCGGGCGTGAATATCGGCTCGGGCAGTCGGTCCGCCATGGCGAGCCCCGCGGGCAGGCGCATGCCGCAGATCGAACCGGTCGCCCGGTAATCCTTGTACCCGGAACCGCTGAGATACCCGCGCACGACCGCCTCGAGCGGCAGCGCGGCGAGCCGTTTGACCAGCATCGAGCGTCCGATCAGCGGTGCTCGCTCGGCGGGATCTTCGATGACCGCCTCGAGCGGGATGCCGGTGAGGTGATTTGGAATGATGTGCCGTGTGCGCGCAAACCAGAACAGCGAGATCTCGGTGAGTACGGCGCCTTTGCGCGGTATCGGATCGGGCAGCACGACGTCGAATGCGGACAGGCGGTCGGTCGTCACGATGAGCAGGTGTTCGGCATCCACTTCGTAGACGTCGCGCACCTTGCCCTGGTGAACTTTCTTCAAACTCTGCAGCCGCGACTCGAATAGCGGTGCTGGATCCGAAAGCTGTTGCACGTGGGCGCGGCCTGCCTGCTGCTACCATTGTGGGGCGGAAGGTCGGCGATTGTGGCGGTGTGGCTCGCATAGGTCAACGTGCATGGCGTGGAAAGGCAAGTTTTTTGGAGCATTGATCGGTTTCCTGCTCACCCGCAGTGTTTGGGGAGCGGTGCTCGGAACGATCATCGGCCAGTTGTTCGATCAGGGGATGATGCCCGGCCCTGCGCGCGCGCCGTCGCCGTCCGTGTCGGAGGTGTTCTTCCGTACGACCTTCGAAGTCATGGGCCACGTCGCGAAGTCGGACGGTCGCGTCTCCGAAGCGGAGATCCAGGCGGCGCGCCGTCTCATGCAGGAGTTAAATCTGGGACCGCTCGAGGTGGCGCTCGCGATCGATTGCTTCCGGGCCGGCAAGGCCGCGAACTACGACTTCGAGCTCGGCATCGAGCGCCTGCGGGAGGTCTGCGGGCAGCGGCACGACTTGCTGCGCACGTTCATCGAATTGCAACTGCGGGCCGCGATCGCAGGCAACGGTCTGTCGCCGCCCGCTCGCAGCATCTTGATGCGCATGTCCGAGCGACTCGGCATGTCGGGTCTCGAGTTCGCGCGCATGGAGGCAGCTTTGCGCGCACGGCAGCATTTTCACGAGCAGTTCGCGCAGGGTCGCGGCGGCGCGGGCGCACGCGCGCGCGGGGGCGCCAAACCCATTGCCGATTTCTATGCGGAGCTCGACATCGACGCGAGTGCGAGCGATGCCGAGGTGACGAAGGCCTACCGGCGTCAGATGAGCCGCCACCATCCGGACAAGCTCGTCGCGAATGGACTGCCGGAGTCGATGGCGCAAATGGCAAAGGAAAAAACACAGAGAATTCAAGAAGCTTACGAGGAAATCAGAGCCGTTCGCGGCATGCGCTGACGGCGAGATTACGCACGCTCTCCGCGATGCGGTGATAGACTGCGACCATGTCCATCATCATTTCTCCGTCCATCCTGTCCGCCGATTTCTCGCGCCTCGGCGCAGAGGTCGAGAGCGTCCTTGCAGCCGGTGCGGATTGGGTGCATTTCGACGTGATGGACAATCACTACGTGCCGAATTTGACCATCGGTCCCCTGGTCTGTGAGGCACTGCGCAAGGCCGGCGTCACGGCACCGATCGACGTTCATCTCATGGTCTCACCCGTCGATCGGCTCGTTCCGGATTTCGGCAAGGCGGGCGCCACTTACATCAGTTTCCATCCTGAAGCGACGCAGCACGTCGACCGTACGATCCAGACCATTCGCGATGCCGGCTGCAAGCCGGGGCTCGTATTCAATCCGGCGACGCCCTTGAATTGGCTGGACTACACGATCGATCAACTCGATTTGATCCTGATCATGTCGGTGAACCCGGGATTCGGCGGCCAGAAATTCATCCCGGAATCGCTGACCAAGCTGTCCGAAGCGCGCCAGCGCATCCGCGCATCGGGTCGGGAGATCCGTCTCGAGATCGATGGAGGTGTCAAGATCGAGAATGCCGCCGAAATCGCCAAGGCGGGCGCGGATACCTATGTGGCGGGCTCCGCGATTTTCGGCAGTGACAACTACGCCAAGACGATTGCGGCAATGCGCCGGGAGATCGACTCGGGGCGCAGAGCCAATTAGATCGGTCACGGCTACGCTAGGTCGGCCACGGCTACGCTAGATCGGCCGCGGCTACGCCAGGTCGGCCGCGGCTACGCCAGGTCGGCCGCGGCTACGCGCCCCGACCGCCTCAATCCTCGTCTTCGTCCTCGTCATCGTCGTCGGGTATTTCGGTACGCGCAGTCTTGCTTGCGCCGGCGGTCGCCCTGACCGGAACGATCAAGGGTCGGGTCTTGACCTTCGGACGCGCATTGAAGACCACGATGGTCTTGCCGGTCGCGCGCAACAGCCCCTGCTCCTCCAATACCTTGAGCACTCTTCCGGCCATCTCGCGGGAACACCCAACCAGGCGGGACAATTCTTGTCTGCTCACCTTGATCTGCATTCCTTCGGGATGGGTCATCGCGTCGGGTTCGCCGCACAAATCCATGATTGCGTGCGCCACCCGCCCCGTCACGTCGACGAAGGCGAGGTCGCCGAGTTTGCGATTGGTGCGATCCAAGCGCGTCGCGAGCTGGGTGGCGAGCTCGAATATCAATCCGGGGCTCTCGGCGGCGATTTGGCGGAAGCGCGGATAGGTCATCTCCGCGAGTTCCGACTGCTGCCGCGTACGGACCCAGGCGCTGCGAGTGGGTTGTTCGTAGAACAAGCCCATTTCGCCGAAGAACTGTCCCTTGTTGAGGTAGGCCAGCACCATCTCGTTGCCGTCCTCGTCCTCGATCATGACCTCGACGGAACCACTGATGATGTAGTACAAAATATCCGGCAGGTCGCCCGCGTGGATGATCACGGTCTTGGAAGGAACTGTCCGTATCCGGCAGTAGCTCAAGAAACGATTGATCGCGGGGATATCGCTCAAAGCTTTTGCCACATCTTCCATATTGGCTCCGATTTAACCGAACGCGTCGAACGCGATATTGAGCGAACGCGGGCACCCGTCGGGGTGTCGCGTCGCCGACTTGATTTGACCTAATGCGGTCAATTTACGTCAGAGCGCGCCTCAAAAGCTTGTGCTGGCGCACGTTTTATTACATAAGCACGGGTATCGCAAGCATTGGGGGTGGGAGACTACACCCAATAGCTGCTGCGGGTCATGATCTTGGAGGTGACACCCATGGCTGCCGATAGCAGCCATGGCAGGGTCGTGCCGCCAAGCGCGGCCGCCTTTGCGCCGTGTTCGACTTCGTCGTGTTTCATCTGTTCCAAGATCGCCCGGCTGCGGGTATCGGCGCCGGGCAGGCGCTCGAGGTGGTCCTTCAAATGGGACTCGACCTGCCGTTCCGTCTCGGTGATGAAGCCCAAGCTCGCGCGGTCGCCAAACGCGCCCGCCGCCGCTCCGATCGCAAAGGATCCGGCGTACCACAACGGATTGAGCAGACTGCTGCGGCCGTTCAATTCGCCAAGCCGGCGCTCACACCACGCCAGATGATCGGTTTCCTCTGCAGCCGCCTGGCGCATGGCCTTGGTCACCGCGGGGTTACGGGACGTCAGGGCCTGGCCCTGGTAGAGGGCTTGGGCCGAAACCTCACCGGAATGGTTGACGCGCATCAGGCGGATGGATTCGCGGCGCTCCCGGTCATCCAGCACGAACTCCCCATGGGCCGTTTCCGGGAGCTCGCGCGCCGCGCGCGCGGGAACTGCCAACACCTTGATTGCCTTGTCTATTTCGCCAATCAGGCGATCGACGCCGCCAAAGGTTCGGGGGTTCATGAGGACACTATAATATACTCGGGGACCCAGAGCGGAACTTCCCCCACTCGGCGGCGCCCCTGCAGGCGCGCCTACACGGCCCCCGCAGGGCCCCCGCACGGGCCCCCCACTCGTACCGATCCCGCGCTCCGAGCACGGCCGTGGGACTGGCATCCCGACACGCCGTTCTGTAGAATTTCGCGGCTTGATTCTGGCCTCGAGGGCGCTTTTCTAGCTGACCTCGAGACTGGTCATCAGCGTCCCGACCCCAAGCAACGAGAAGTCCATGTATACCGTATTTGCCAAACCAGTGGAATCGCGCGGCGACTGGTATGTCGTTGATGCAGCTGGGAAAGTCTTAGGAAGGTTGGCTTCCGAGATTGCTCATCGATTGAAGGGCAAGCACAAGCCGACTTATGCACCGCATCAAGACTTGGGCGACCACATCGTCGTCATCAATGCCGGGACGGTGCGCGTGACGGGCGCGAAGCTCACCGACAAGTTCTATCATCAGCACACCGGTTATGTGGGCAACTTAAAGAGCATCGTGCTCGGCAAACTGCTCAAGGAACATCCTGAGAGGGCAATCGAGTTCGCGGTCAAGGGCATGCTGCCGAAGGGTCCGTTGGGGCGCCGCATGTATCGCAAGCTGCATGTGTTCGGTGGACAGGAGCACCCCCATCAAGCCCAACAGCCGAAGCCGCTGGATCTTTGAGCGTCAGGAAACCACGTCATGGCACAAAACATTGCATCCTATTACGGCACGGGACGGCGCAAGACGTCGAGCGCCCGGGTCTATCTCAAGTCCGGGACCGGCAAGGTCTCGATCAACGGCCGCACTCTCGATGAATTCTTCGGCCGTGAGACCGGTCGGATGATCGTTCAGCAACCGTTCGGCGCGGTGCAACTCGGCGGCAAGTTCGACGTCGACGCGCACGTCGAGGGCGGCGGAATCACGGGGCAAGCAGGTGCCATCCGACACGGCATCACGCGCGCGCTGATGGCCTATGACGAAACGCTGCGTTCACCGCTGCGCAAGGCGGGGTTCGTCACGCGCGACGCCCGTGAAGTCGAGCGCAAGAAAGTGGGCCGCCGCAAGGCCCGTCGCGGAACCCAGTTCTCCAAACGCTGAACCCGGAGGCGCCCGTCCGGCGGACCGTCCGGTATGCGATCGGTTTTGGGGGATCGTCTAGCGGTAGGACAACGGTCTCTGACACCGTTTACCTAGGTTCGAATCCTAGTCCCCCAGCCACCATCAGGGCCCACTGCCGTGGGCCCTTTCCGGGGTCGAGCAATCCAAGATGTCGGTAGAACGAAGCTCGGGTGTACGGATCGCACCGATGGCGATTGCGGCCCTCGGCGTCGTGTTCGGCGACATCGGCACGAGCCCGCTCTACGCCATCTCCGCCTGCTTCAGCGGTCCGCATATCGCCGTCACCCCGGGGCACATCGTCGGCGTACTGTCCTTGGTGTTCTGGTCGCTCGTGCTGGTCATCCTGCTCAAGTACGTGGCCGTCGTGCTGAACGCGGACAACAAGGGGGAAGGCGGCGTGCTCGCGCTGACGGCCCTCGTGGTCGGGACCGACCGGGCGAGTCCGCGCAAGAAACTCTACGGGACGCTGGGCATCCTGGGATCCGCGCTGTTTTTCGCCGACGGGGCGATCACGCCGGCGATTTCGGTGTTGAGCGCCGTCGAGGGCGTGCAGGTCGCGGCACCGGCAGCGCACATTCCCGTGCTGCCGATCACGGTGATCGTGCTGCTCGGCCTGTTTCTGATCCAGCGCTTCGGTACGGGGTCGGTCGGGAGGGTATTCGGGCCCGTGATGCTCGGCTGGTTCATCGTGCTCGCCCTGCTCGGCCTCGGCTGGATCGTGCGTGAACCCGAAGTGCTGCAGGCGCTGAACCCGATCAACGGACTGCACCTCTTCATGCTGCACGAGGTCGGCGGACTGGCCGTGCTCGCGGGCGTGTTTCTGACGGTCACGGGCGGCGAGGCCCTGTATGCCGACATGGGGCACTTCGGCAAAACCCCGATCCGCTGGGGATGGGTGTGCGTCGTGATGCCCGCGCTGGTGCTGAACTATTTTGGCCAGGGCGCGCTGCTCATGGAGAATCCCGAAGCCATCAGCAATCCCTTTTATCTGATGGCGCCGGCATGGTCCTTGTGGCCGCTCGTGATCCTGTCCACGGCAGCGACCGTGATCGCGTCTCAGGCCGTCATCTCCGGCGTCTTTTCCGTGACGCACACGGCGGTGAGCCTGGGCTTGCTGCCGCGCTTGCGCGTCGAACATTCCTCCGCCGACAACGCCGGTCAGATCTACGTGCCGTCGATGAACTGGCTGCTCATGATCGCTGCCATTGCGCTCGTCGTGAGCTTCGGCAGCTCGGCCGCACTCGCCGGCGCCTACGGGCTGGCCGTCTCCGGCGCCATGACGATCGTGACGCCGCTGACCTTGAGCCTGATCAAGTCCCGCAGCGGCAGAGACAGCCTGCCGTTGCGCACGGGATTGTCGCTGCTGTTCGTGGTCGACATCGCCTTTCTGCTCGCGAACCTCACGAAACTCGAGGACGGGGGCTGGCTGCCGCTCGCGTCGGGACTGATCATCTACTGGTTGATGCAGACCTGGCAGAGCGGGCGGGCATCGGTGATCGCGCGCATGCTGCGCGACCAGAAGCCGGTGCGTGATTTTCTCGATGATCTCAAGTGCAATCCTCCGGTGCGGGTGGCAGGTACCGCCGTGTTCCTGGATCCCAAGGCATCGGGTATTCCCCGAGCGTTGCTGAACAACATCAAGTTCAACCGTGTCCTGCATGAGCGGGTCGTGCTGCTGACCGTGGTCACCCGCGAGGAGCCGCGCATACCCCAGCCCAAGCGATTGGCGGTGACTCCGGTCGGCGAGGGTATCGTGCGGATCGTGGCCCAGTTCGGATTCATGGAGAAGCCGGACATCGTGGAGATCTTGCGGGATGCCGAAGCCTTCGGCGTCGCGTACGAGCCCGAGCGCACGACGTTCTTTCTGAGCCGGGAGCAGTTCATCGAGGGCCGGCGCTCCGACCTGACCCCGTTGCGGCGCACCGCCTTCATGAAGATGGCCGGCAGTGCCCAGGTCGCCGCGGAATACTATGGACTGCCGCCCGGCAGGGTCATCGAGATCGGCACACGCCTGGAGATTTAGGCTTTTCGGCACACGCCTGGAGATTTGGGCTTTGGCGCCCGAGAGCGCGCCCCAAGCCGAGTGCGCGCCGGTGAAAACCCGAGAGCGCGGCGGGCAGAGCTGAGTGCGCGCCCCAAGCGGAGTGCGCGCCGGCCTAAGCCGGGTGCGAGCGGGCTAAGCCGAGAGCGCGCCCCAAGCGGAGTGTGCGCCGGCCTAAGCCGGGTGCGCGCCGAGCGAAGGAACGAGCTTCGCGACCCCCGCATCGCCCGCGACGAGCAGTTCGTCGGCGCCGCGCCGGGCAAATAAGCCGACCGTGACGATTCCCGCTATCTGGTTCAAGACCGATTCGACGGCCGGCGGGTCGCCGAAGTCGAGGTGATGCACGTCCAAGATCGCGTTGCCGTTGTCGGTCACCACGCCTTCGCGCCAGACCGGCTGACCGCCGAGGAGGACCAGCTGGCGTGCCACGTACGAGCGCGCCATGGGGATGACTTCGATCGGCAGGGGGAACGCCCCGAGGGCCGTATGGAGCTTGCCGTCGTCGATGATGCACACGAATCGCTTCGATGCGGCCGCGACGACTTTCTCCCGGGTCAGTGCGGCACCGCCGCCCTTGATCAAGGCGCCGTCGCGGGTCGCTTCGTCGGCACCGTCGATGTACAGCGGCAGATCCCCGGCGGAATTGAGCTCGACTTCCGGAATGCGCGCCGCTTTCAGGCGGGCGGAAGTCGCGCGAGAGCTCGAGACGACGCCCGCGAGCTCGATTTTACGGTCTTTCAGCGCGTCGATGAATGCATCCACGGTCGATCCCGTACCGATTCCGAGCAGCATCCCGTCACTGACATAGTCGAGAGCGGCTTCGCCGGCCAGTCGCTTTTTCTCACGTACATCCATCGATTTCGTCACCCCTTAAAACAACTGTGCCCGCTTACGCGGGCACAGTTGATTACTTTCGAAGGCTTACTTCTTCTTGGCGGCCTTCTTCTTGGCTACCTTCTTCTTCGCCTTCTTTGCTTTCGCTGCCATGATTGAAACTCCGTTGTCGGGTTAGTCCGGGGACCGAGTATATACACGAATAATCAAATTACAAGCAATACGTCACCCTAAATGCGCGCCGATGTGCTAGCGATGTGAGGGAATTCACTCGAGCGACAGAATGAAATCCCAATCCCTCTTCGACACCGGTGTGATCGAGAGCCGATTGCCTCGTCGCAAGATCTCGAGGTTTGCGAGCTTCGAAGATGCATGTGAACGCAGCTCGTCGAGGGTGACGACTCGCTTGAATTTGCGCAGCAGCTTCACGTCCACGACGTACCAGCGTGGCTCCTCCGGAGTCGCGCCCGCATCGTAGTGGGGATGCTTCGGATCGAGTGCGGTCGCATCCGGGTACCCCTCGCGCGTGACGGTGAAGAGCCCCGCAACGCCTGGCACCGCGCAGCTGGAATGATAGAACAGTCCCTGATCGCCTTTTTTTATGGAGTCGCGCAGCATGTTGCGGGCCTGGAAGTTCCGGACTCCGTCCCATGCAGCGGTCTTCTTCGGCGCCGCGGCGAGATCATCGATGCTGAAGGAGTCAGGTTCCGACTTGAACAGCCAATGATTCATCTCGGCCCTCGCGGGTAGGTCTTGAGTCCGCTTTGCGTGGCGGCCGCATCCAGGGCGACGTCCCAGGTTTGCGCGAACACCGACTCGACGCATTGGCAGTCGAACGCAAAGCCGACGAGCAGCGGTCCCCGCCACCTGCGGCGGTGACCGCGAAACTCGAGCGCTCGATCATAGAATCCGCCGCCCATCCCGAGACGCCGGCCCCGAGCGTCGATGCCGACCAGGGGCACGACCATCAGATCGAACCAGCGCGCGCCTAAGGGGCGGCCGAGCCGCTGCGGCACCTCGATGCCGAACGTGCCGCGGCGGCGCCCGGTGGTGAGCGGGTGGAAGCGCAGCAGCCGGTGCCGCACGTCGCTGACGATCGGAACGAACAGGCGCACGCCGCGCCGCCGGGCATGGTGCAGCAAGGATGCTGGATCGGCCTCGCCATCGAAGGGCAGATAGACAGCGACGCGGCGGCCGGCGGTGAACTGCGGCAGCTTGGCGATCACCCTGGCGGCGGCGAGCGAAGCCTCGCGATGCTCGCGCGGGGCAATCGCGCGGCGCAGGCGGCGCAGCTCCCGGCGGAGCGTCACCTTGTCCTGGGGCAGCGAACCGTTCATGCGAACTCGTCGGGAAGAGGGATGGCGCCACCCGCATGTGCCGTTTTAGACCGTTGCTCCCGACCTGAGCAACAGGTGGGGCTAACTGCGGCACTTAAGGCTTTCCGCTCGAGGCGGACTTGCACAATGATGCCAGCAAGCAATGGCCCCTGGGGTTTACAAATTAGGGTCGAGAGGTAACCCGATCTGCATCGAACACCGCAGGCAGCGCCAAATTTAAACGTCGTCGAATCAACCATCGAAGGGCCGAACCGAAGTTCTTCAAAACTCGAGCTGTCGCCCCTTCTCCAAGGCCGACTCTACGCGCTCGCGCAAGATACGCAAGCGCCCGCCGACCTCGGATTCGAGATTGATGTCACCGTTTTTCAATCTCAGCAGCTCGTTCGCCATGTTGAGGGCCGCAATCACCGCGATGCGGTCGAGTCCGACCACCTTCCCGGTATCGCGGATCTCGCGCATGCGGCGGTTCAAGAACTCGGCGGAGTCGAGCAGATCGGATCTTTCTTCGACCGGGCAGGTGATGTGATACTCCTTCTCGAGTATCCGCACGCTGACCCGGGCAAACGTGTCGCTCATGCCTGCTCCATGGACTTCAACCTGCCTATCATAGCCTCGACACGCGCGCGCACCTGCTCGTTCTTCTGCAGCAGGCTGGCGCGTTCCGATGTCAGCGTTTCCTGACGCTGCCTGAGTGCGCGGTTTTCCTCCTTCATCTGGCCGACCGCTACGATGAGGTCCTCGAGACGTTGCTCGAGTCGTTTCAGCTCGACTAGGGTGGCTGAATTCGACGGTGAATCCTTCATGGAAACCAATATAGAGCGGCCCCGAACGCATTGCAAAGCTTAGCTTTCCGGCCGTCGCAACGAGACCCGCTCTTGAGCGGTCCTCGATGCGGTATTATCGCAATCATGATGTCCGACATTCGATTCAAGGACTTCGAGGACGTTCTCGCGGCGGCGGGCAGCCTTGCCGATGCGGCTGAAGCGCACGGGTCCTTGTGCGGCGCGCTGTGTTCGATGTCGCCGTACCGCATGCAGGATTGGGTCAACGAGATTCTGCCGGACGGTGCATCCCTGTCCGATGAATCCGCAGCGATGCTCGAGCGGGTATTCACGGCGACGGCCGCCTCGTTCGGCGAGCAGGGCATGGAGTTTGAGCCCTTGTTGCCGGACGACGAGCAGCCGTTGAATGGCCGCGCCAACGCGCTGGCGCTGTGGTGCACCGGTTTCCTGTACGGGCTGGGCGCAGGCCAGATTTCAGATCTCGAAGGACTCGCCGGCGACGTCGGCGAAATCGTCCGGGATTTCACCGAGATCTCGCGCGCGACGGGCGACGATGCCGATGCCGACGAATCGAACGAGCAGGCTTACGTGGAACTCGTCGAGTTCATCCGCGTTGCCGCCCAGGTGGTGTTCGAAGAGCTCCTGCCTCTGCGCAGCCAGGTTTATCCGTCCGCACAGCGCCTGCACTGACCTTCGAGCTCATGGACCGCAAGCAGTGTGCGCACGGGCGCGGGGAATTCGTGGCCTTCAGCCGCCTACTGGACGGCCTGCGGCGCGTCGAGAGCCGGGCCGCGAAGCAGGGCTTGCGCCACTTCGCGCAGCTCGCGACGGGCGCGCAGCAGGGCTTGCGCCACTTCGCGCAGCTCGCGACGGGCGCGCGTCAGGTCGCGGGCGGCCTCGAGCCGTCGCGCGGAAGGATCGCGCGGCGGGTGCAAGGACCGTGACGGCGCCGGGCGACACGGTTGCATGCGACGTCGCCGTGGTCGGCGGCGGAATGGTCGGCGCCACGCTCGCCGTCGCGCTTGCGCCGCTCGGGCTGTCGGTCGCCGTGATCGAGGCGCTGCGCCACGACGCGGCGGATCAACCGAGCTTCGACGAGCGCACGACCGCGCTGTCGAACGGCAGCCGCCGCATACTCGAGACGCTCGGTGTGTGGCCGCAGGTGGCCGCCTCAGCCTGTGCGATCGCGAAGATTCACGTTTCCGACCAGGGGCAATTCGGCTTCGCCCGCATCACGGCGGCCGCACAGCGTCTGTCCGCGCTCGGCTTCGTCGTGCCGAACCGCGTGCTCGGCGCGGCGTTGTGGCCGCGGATCGAGGCATCTGGGAAGGTGCGGACCTTCTGTCCGGCCGAGGTCGTCGGCATCGTCCGCGGCGAGCAGTTCACGACACTGACGCTCGCACGGTCCGGCGGCGTGACCGCGACGCTCGCGGCGCGGCTCGTCGTTGCCGCCGACGGCGCGGATTCGGCGGTGCGCCGCGCATTCGGCATCAGCGCGCAACGCCGCGATTATGGTCAAACGGCCATCATCACGACCTTGATGCCCCAGCGCTTCCACGAGCACGTCGCCTATGAACGCTTCACGCCGAGCGGTCCGCTCGCACTGCTGCCGCTCTCCGACGGCCGCTGCACCCTGGTGCTGACCCTCGGTCACGAGATGGCCCGCAGCGCGCTCGCCTGGTCGGATGCAGAGTTCATCGCCGAAGTGCAGCGCCGGTTCGGTTTCAGGCTGGGGCGATTCCTCAAGCTGGGGCGGCGTACGAGTTACCCGCTCGCGCTCGTCCAGGCCGCGAGCACGACGGCGTCGCGCTGCGTGATCGTCGGCAACGCCGCGCAGGGCCTGCACCCGGTGGCGGGCATGGGTTTCAATCTCGGCCTGCGCGACGTGGCGAGCCTTGCCGAGGTGCTCGCGGAACGGTGCGGCGAAGCGTCTTTCGATCCCGGAGCGCCGGCGGTATTGGCCGCCTATGATGCATGGCGCACCGACGATCGCCGCGCAATCATCGGATTCACCGACGGACTGGTGCGCCTCTTCTCGAGCGCGAGTGAACCACTGCGCTCGATGCGCAATCTCGGGCTCCTGGCATTCGACCTGATGCCGCCGGCCAAAGCCGCGTTGTCGGCATTGAGCACGGGTGCCGGCGGTCGCATTCCGAAACTCGCGCGCGGAGTCGCGCTTCGATGAGCCGCGAGTTCGATGTCGTGATCGTCGGTGCCGGCGTGGTCGGCGTGGTCACCGCATGTCTGCTCGTGGAGCGCAAACTGTGCGCGCCGGCGCGGGTCGCGGTGCTGGCCGACCCGCTGCCGGAAGCCGCGGAAGCGGCAGATGCTGCGCCGGGATGGGATATGCGCGTGTTCGCGCTGAGCCGGGCGTCGGAACGGGTGCTGCGATGCTGCGCGATCTGGCAGCGGCTGCCGCCGCGGCGCCGCTTTGCGTATGAGCGCATGTGCGTGTGGGATTCCAGCGGGACGCCTGGCGGGCGGGGTTCGATCCGCTTCGACAGTGCGGCCCTCGGCGAGCCCGACCTGGGGTCGATCGTCGACGCGCGCGCGCTTCAGGCGCACAGCGCCGCTGCGGCGCGAGCGGCCGGCATCGTGCTGATCGAGGCGGGTCTCGCCGAGCTGACCGTCGGCGAATCGGAGGCGCGCCTCGGCTTGACGGATGGACGGCAGCTGCGCTGTACCCTGGTCGTGGCTGCCGATGGCACTGAGTCGCGCACGCGCGGGCTCCTCGGCGTGGCGACGGCCGGTCATGCGTACGATCAGGATGCCCTGGTCGCGCACGTGCGTACGGAAAAGCCGCACGCCGCGACCGCCTGGCAGCGGTTCCTGTCGACGGGTCCGGTGGCCCTGCTGCCGCTGACCGACTCGTTGAGCTCGGTCGTCTGGAGCGTGGCGCGCGCCGAAGCCGCGCGGCTGCGCGCCCTCACGCCACAAGAGTTCGGAACCGCATTGACCGAAGCCACGGGTGCGGTCCTCGGCCGCTGTGAGTTGGTCACGGCCATCGCGAGCTTCCCGCTCAAGCTGCAGTATGCCGAGCGCTACGTCACCGCGCACGGCGCACTGCTCGGTGATGCCGCCCACGTGGTTCACCCGCTCGCGGGCCAGGGATTGAACCTCGGACTCGCCGATGGCGCCGCGCTCGTCGAGGTGCTGTCGGGGGCCGGACGTCCGCGCGCCTTTGGCGATCCGCGCGTGTTGCGCCGCTATGAACGCTGGCGCAGGAGCGAGAACATGCTGGCAGCAACGGTGCTCGACGGTCTCGAACGGCTGTTCACGAATTCCAATCCGGGCTTGAGGGCGCTGCGCAGTTCGGCGCTCGGGCGAATCGACCGGCTGCCGATGCTGAAGCACGCATTCGCGCGTCGCGCGCTCGGTCTGTCCGGAGACGTTCCGGCGTTCGTCTCAGAGCCTGTCGGCCTTCGCCGCGCAGATGAAATCGTTTGACGAAAGGCCGCCGACCGCATGGGTGGTGAACACGATCCGGCAGTAGTCGTAGCCGATCTCGAGATCGGGATGATGGTCCTCCGTGTTGGCGATGTGCGCGAGCGCGTTGACGAAGCTCATCGTGCGGTAAAAATCCTTGAATTTGAGTGCGCGGCGCAGGCTCTTCCCGTCGGCTGCCAACTCCCAGCCGGGGGCGAGCTGGGTGCGCAGGGCTGCCGCCTCCGCCATGGTGAGCGGCGGCACGCCCCCCTCACAGGCTACGCAGTGCTTGTCAGCCAGATCGTTCATGGGGACCTCCGCGCGTAGGTGCGCTCGATGTAGCTCTCCACCAAACCCTGGAATTCCTCGGCAATCCGTTCGCCCTTCAGCGTCACGGTCTTGCGCCCGTCCTCGTACACGGGCGCGACCGGGTGTTCGCCCGTGCCCGGCAGGCTGATGCCGATGTTCGCGTGCTTGCTTTCGCCCGGGCCGTTGACGACGCAGCCCATGACTGCGACCGTCATCTCCTCGACCCCGTCATGGCGTTTGCGCCATTCCGGCATGCGGTGCCGGATGTGTCCCTGGATCTTTTGCGCGAGTTCCTGGAAATAAGTGCTCGTGGTTCGGCCGCACCCAGGGCAGGCGATGACCATCGGCGTGAAGGATCGCAGACCCATGGTTTGGAGGATTTCCTGAGCCACGATGACCTCCTGTGTGCGGTCACCGCCCGGCTCGGGCGTGAGCGACACGCGGATCGTGTCGCCGATCCCCTCCTGCAGCAGCACTCCGATGGCGGCCGTCGAGGAGACGATGCCCTTGCTGCCCATGCCGGCCTCCGTGAGGCCGAGATGCAATGGGTAGTCGCAGCGTGCGGCAAGGTTGCGATAAACCGAAATGAGATCCTGCACGCCGCTGACCTTGGCGCTGATCACGATCATGTCGCCGCCCAACCCGAGTTCCTCGGCCCGCCGGGCGCTGTCCAAGGCAGACACGACGATGGCTTCGCGCATCACCTCGATCGCGGCGAGCGGAGCGGGCAATTTCGAGTTCTCGTCCATCATGCGGGTCAGGAGGTCCTGATCGAGGCTGCCCCAGTTGACGCCGATGCGGACCGGACGCGCATACCGACAGGCGGTCTCGATCATCTCCGCGAACTGGGGGTCGCGCTTGCTGCCGCGCCCGACGTTGCCCGGATTGATGCGCAGTTTCGCGAGCGCCTCGGCGCATTCCGGATGGGCCTTCAGCAATTTGTGGCCGTTGAAATGGAAATCGCCCACCAGGGGTACGTGGACCCCCCTGGCATCGAGCTTCTCCCGGATCCGCACGACGGCCGCAGCCGATTCGTCGTTGTTGACCGTCAGGCGCACGAGTTCGGAACCCGCCCGTGCGAGGTCGACGATCTGGGCGACCGTTGCTTCGACGTCGGCGGTGTCGGTGTTGGTCATCGACTGGACGACGACGGGCGCCTTGCCCCCGATCGTGACCGAACCCACTTCGACGCTGCGCGACGCTCTGCGAGCCATCATGTATTTCATCCGTCCTTAAACGGCGAGCTTGCCTTGAGTGCTATTCTATCGCGGCCCGTGACCGCGTGCGCCCTCCTCACGCGCCGCCGGGAATCTCGAGGGGATAATGGGCCGATGGCCACCAGGATCGTCTATTCGACGGGCATCGGCGCCTTCTGTCCGAATTGCCGCCGGGCTGCGCGGGACTGCGTCTGCCCGAAAGGCGCGCCGGGTGCGGCGGGGCCGCCTGCCGTGCGGGTGGCCCGGGAGACCAAAGGTCGCGCCGGTAAAGGGGTCACGACGATCACGGGATTGCCGCTCTCGGCCGATGCACTGGCTCAGCTCGCGGCAAAACTCAAGAAGCGCTGTGGTTCGGGCGGCACCGTGCGGGACGGCGTGATCGAGATCCAGGGGGAGCACCGCGATGCGGTGCTCGCGGAATTGATCAAGCTGGGCTGGCCGGCCAAACGCGCCGGCGGGTAGTTGGCGCAATCCCGCAACTGCCTCGAAACCGGAACCGCGGCACAGGCAACCCGCCAGCGCCGTGACTACAATGCCGCTCGGCCGCCGCTTTCGGACTGGAACGCTTTGGATGCGGATCTGGTCGGAAGTCTATCCATCTAAACATCTGAAGGAAATGCATGGTCCGTTTCACCGCCCTCCTCGCCTCGGTTTTGCTTGCCTGCGCCCCCGGCTTTGCCGCCGCCGCCGGTCTCCACGAGGTTGCACCGCCGTTGATTCCAAACACGCCGGCGAACTGGGCGCAGACGCTCGAGCGCATCGCGACCGGCGTCGTGACGATTCAAATCGACGGCGTGCGGGCTTTCGACACGGAATGGAACACCACGGCTCAGGCGACCGGATTC
>Ga0209611_10000201_pt1 | contig 76706 bp, 48 predicted proteins | sample S1TSphgellanicum_3_FD_187693 | JGI IMG/M metagenome (GOLD analysis project Ga0209611, IMG submission 187693) | Host-associated microbial communities from peat moss isolated from Minnesota, USA - S1T2_Fc - Sphagnum magellanicum MG (SPAdes) (version 2) | ecosystem: Host-associated > Plants > Peat...
AAAAACAGTCAAGAACAAACCCAAAAAAAAAAAAAAAACAATGGTCAGCAACGAAAAGAAATGGACTATGATGAACACCATCTGACGTTGAATGAAAAAACGCAGCCCATCCAATGGACAGAACGGCATTAGTGGTTGCTGGTTCACTCTGGCCAATCTCTTGCAGATCCCTACAGAGGGCTATGTGTTGTATTGTGTGCATGACAAGGGCCGAGACACACAAGGGATCACTATTTGGAGTGGATTAATAGTTTGCCCACTGTTTAAAGAAAGCAGTGTCATACATTATTCCTTGAAAACACATCTTAGCCATTATACTTAAACACTTGGACTTGCTTGAACAACCAGTGAAAAATCCAGTTTCCAGTTGGTCATAAGTTGTTTGCTTCTTTTATAGTATTTTGGGTGTTGGTTTCATGCCTATGGCTCAAATGATGAACAACCCACTATGTTGCTGGAATGCCATTGAACATGTTTTTTTTCATATTTCTATAATGTTGCTTTCTGTTTTACTGTACCCCTTATTGCAACAATCTCATTGTCCCAAGCTGAAAGAACCCAGTTGTCTATTGGTGAAAGAACCTGCAATTGACTTCCCCTTTCTAATAAATATGCATATGTACAAAATTCTCATGTGCACTTCACTCTACCCTTGTGAAGCATCCAGCTTGAGGTCCTCCACAACTTCACCAAGTCAAAAATTCAAAATCTGACGTTTTACATGACTCCTAGGCATGTTTGTGAGGGCTGGTCCATTTTTTGGAGTGGGACAATTTTGATCAAATATCAATTAAGGGTTAAGGAATGAGGAAAATATTGGAAAGTGCTGGGTGATAGGTACATGTTCAGTGATGGGCAGTTTTACCCTACTTGCATTTTGTTCCCTGAAAAGGAGTTTGAATATAGATGGTCCCCCTTTGTCTAGCTTTGTTCCCGGCCATAAGGGTTCCCTTTAAAGGCGGATTGCTTCCTTTTTCTCATGCTTTAAATTATGAGTAGTTGCAAACAAGCATCAAGCCATTCTCCTTGTGGTCAGGTTTATGTGTTGGGTAACATGGGAAGAGCAGGGTGTTCCCAAAAGAAGTGCCCACATGAGGCCAAGCCAAGGGCCGCTTCTTTTGGGAATGCCCCCACTCTGAGGGTGTTGCCAGGGAAACCGCTGGCAGATTTTTTGTGTTTTCACTTTTCCCCTGATACCCACAATCAGAGACAATCAGAGACCCTGCATTATGGATAATAAAACACCTGCCCAATGGGAGGAACAAGCTTTTCATTTTTGTAAAGCAATCCTTGATTATTTTAGTGTAAAGGTAGGTACCCCTATTTTTGGTAATAAGATCTCATCCCAGAGAGAGGGTTCTTCCCTCCATAACAGAGGGCATTATGTAGAGGAGAAGGGCCTGAGTACAAGCCCTTCCCCATTTGAGATCTGTGCCCAATGCCGGTAGGCTGAAGGAACCCCTTGAAAATGATGGAAGGGCTTGTACTCAGGTCCTTTTCCTACGTAAGCAGAGCTGGAATTTGTTTACTTTTTAGAAATAGTGACAGGCTGGTTGGTACCTTCCACCGTAGAAGATCCAGCTTGCTGAAAACAGGTTCCCTCAGGCACGTAATGGAGCTGAAAATACAAAGGAAAAATCCAGGCAATAAAGTTATCCGTAAACTTAAGGAAAAGACAGCACCAGAACCCCCTGTTTTGTCACATGGGAGATAAGAATTTAAAAAACAGACAAAAAAAAGTGCACTGGGCTTCAACGAGGCATGAAACTCAGTTTAGCATCAAATTTGGTGCTAAACTGAGTTTGCTCTTCCTGAACTCCTTCAACCAATCACTGCTCCTGATATGTGCACTGTAGCTATAAATTTGTTCTCGCGCTTCGTCCATTTAATCCTGGGTCTCTGTATTTCACACCCTTATTTAATAAAATTTCATGACTTTGTGGACAACAGCCAGGAGGGTATGAAGCGTTCAAATGAGGGGTTCAACTCAGGCGCAACAGGGCACCATTTTATGGATAACTCTAATGCTTTAGGTCCTACTAATGAGCCGGCACTGGGTGCCAGTTATGGCTCCTAGTAAACTGAAAGGCCTGCATGTTTGTTGTGTCATATGAGTCTGTAATTTCATCTAAGTGTTTCCTTCAACCCGTTCCACTTAATGTTTGGCCCACTTAATGACACTAAATTGTAAGTAAGTTCCTTCCAGAAATTTAGTGCCCAATAACAGGTTTGATGAGAACTAGTTGTAGGTAGACTGTTGTGCTGGCGCACTTATAAATCCAAGTTGCAGATATATATAAACTCTTGAATGAAATTAATTTGCCCAAAAAAAAACTTGCTGTTTTGTATGAGTGCAATATAATAGTTACTATTTTAGACAACAACGTATGTCATCAGCAATTATTTGAATCATTGCTAAGACCCACAAACATCTCCATGCAGGAATGATTAAAGAGATTGATCAAGCTGGATGTCGAAAGATCCGTTGCTGACTCCCACACTTGGCTCAATGTTGTAATAACTTGTAACATGTTTCATATTGCATGTACACTAAGTATAAATACTGAACAAAAGTCTCAACTTGAGAGTGTTTTTTTGTGAAAATCCACAACGTGGTTCAAATAAAATTGGAGCAAGTTCAACATTTTCAATTTTATGCATAAATTAGGGGGAAAAAATCTCCAAATATGGGAAATTTCATCAAAGTTTCAAAATCACAATATTGAAAGAAAGAAACACTTTAAACAAAAGCATAATAGCAAGCTTCACGAAAATTCTATGTTGGAGAAGTTTATGTAATATTTAAAAAAATATGTTATTGTGCACCATTAAATCCACGCTAGGTTCAATTTTGTGAACTTAATCTTACACTAAAATTTACATAAAAATTGTATAATACAACAAATAGGTTAACCTTGTGTAACTCAAATTGCTTACACTTCACAATGGATCTTACGAAATGTCTCATTTAGAAAACAAAAAGGAATGAAATAATTGTTTATATTGGCCTTGGTAATTTAAAATGACCTTGAACATAGATATGTCATGTAGGTTCCATCTACAACCCAAACGCACATGTATATTATTTAGTTACTATTCAAAACATCACAAACTTTCACTAATAGAAAACCTTTTTTTTTCAACCACAATATTTTCAATTGCAAGTCATTTTCAACTACACCTCAACTTCAATTTTTTTATTATTTAATTAAATAATTCAGTCCTACCAAGCAAGTTGAAACATCAACTATTTTAAAAGAGAATCGAACCCAAGTCTTGACTAAAGGGATAGTCATGAAATATTCATGGTATCCATAGGTGATACAATTGAGTTATAATTGAAGCTTCAATTGGGAGAATGACGACATCCCAAGACAAGTCCCATGTCCAACTTCTTTGGTTAGCCATAAACATAGGCATGGATGATAAATGCCAATTATATGGATGAAATGTAATTTCAAATTAATGTATTAGTTGCAACTTTGTCCTGACTATCTTTCAACTATATGGACTATTCATAAATATAGTAGGGCATACCTATATTAGGTACCTATTAATTACTAGTAAATAGATACCTACCTAGTTACTTACCTAATTAGTAGTTAGGTACTTAATTAGCGTGTACCTAAAGCACTAAGTAGCTAGGTCTTTAATAGGTAGTTAGTAGGTAGTTATTAACTAAGTAGGTTTAACTTTTAGCTAGTTAATAGGTACCTACTTACTAGCTATATATATATAAGTCATTATCAATATTAATAATATTATCAACTATTATTCACTAATAAAATTATATTTTATAATTAAAATTACTTCATATAACTAATATTCAATTATAAATATGACTTATATTAGCATGAATGTATATTAATATTATAATTGATTATATGTATCGTAATCTATGTATTAATGTTTATATATATTTATTATTATTATGCACAATATTAATTACCAAATTTACCATTAATGTTTGGCAAGATATCGTAAAATGAATATTTATTTATAAATATCAAACTTATGTATTATTTTATATCATTAACCATAAATAACGACTTAAATTATAATTAAATATATAATGAATATTAGTTATATTATTTGAATTTTTAAATTAATATAAATATAGTTAACATCCTATATATATATATCAATATTAATAGTTGTTATTATTATTATCATAAATATTTAATAATGATGTTAATAGGTTTTTTTATTTGTTAGATATTTCTATGTTTAATATTTAATATAGTTCGTAGGTGGATTAAGTTAGTATAACATAACTAATGGATAGGGTAGACATGCCTATCACCAAACCTTTACCATATTTTTGAAGTTTTTTGTATTTCTGTAAAACATTTCATGACCATACGTGACCAATTGAAAATTTACAATACTTCTTGGAATTCCAAAAACAAAAAAGCAAGAAGAGGATAAGCTTGTTCAAAGAGAAAAAAAAACATTTAGACCCTTATTAGTCATTAATTGATGGCTAATATCTGGAGTAACCCTAGTTCTAGTGTTTTTTTTTTTCAAAATACATGTAACCCAGTTTTGGTTCCAGTTTCACACAATTATGTGTGCACATCCTAAACCTTAAAAGTTCCCTAAAAGACCAAAGGGAATTTTTAAAAAAAATCCATGTCTTTAAGGTGCATTCATATTCGATGTTAAATCAATATTAAATGAAAATCTAGGTGGCATCCTAGGTGGCAACCAATGTTAAATGGGTAATAGTTTAATGTTATGAGAATGTTAGCTTAACATAAAATGTTCATGGTAAGTAGGTGTAAGCCCTAAATGACTGACTAATATGGTGCTAAGGGAAGTGTGAATGCACCTCTAAGTAGTGTTGTTTTGTGTGTCAAATTTGCTTTTGTTCGAGCTGGAAAAGTAGCATGCCAATGGAACAAAGGAAAAAACGTGGAAAATAAAAAAACCATCAACTTGTTCGTAATCAATTCTAACGTCCATAGCATTTTTTTAGGGTAGAAAGGTAGAATCATTGCCATTTTGAAAGAGTTATCTGAAATCCATGGTGGGGTCGCATTTCGCCCCCTCTATTTGTTAACTACTCACCACCTTTGACAAAGGGTTACAACTTTCTAGTAGTTTTGTCATTCCAATTCATTACCGTTCTTTCTTGCCTATGTTTGTGGGTAATGTTGTGAATGTGAAAATATGCAAATGGTGGGGGATGAGACTGTGCAAGTGATAAGGGTATAAAGTTGGGATATAATTCTAGTAACACTAAAGATTTTGGGTTCTCTGCATAACCAACAACAATCTTCGACAATGAAGAATTTAGTGTTGTGTTGTTGTGAAGAATTTGGTTGGCAATTGGTACAAATCAATTTGAACCCTCTCTTCCCATGTTTTTGCATTTCAATCTTGTTGTTTTATGTGTTGCTATTGTGATCATTTTGCTTTGTTTATTGTTAGTTGTCACTATTGTCATCTTGCTTTGATTTCATTTTGTGTGTTGGATGTGGTTGTTAACATTGTTTGGGAGGAAACTGTGGTGAGTAAAATGGACAATGGCTCCATTAAAATAAAATCAAAACCTCATTTTTTGTTTGCTTTTCTAAATAGGAATGTAGCTTTGTCTTTGATAGTAGAGCATCACAATACCAAACATTTGTCCAAACTTGATGAGTTGTTATTTCATGTAATCCTTTATGACTTTTCCCATTGCACATTAGTTGAAAAAATAGGTCTTTATGATAATGCAAATTTTGACAAAGGTAAAGAAGTACTAGAAAATGAACATGTTATAAAACCAAGGAAAAGGAGGAAGAAGATTGAATGAAATTAACCATGCACATACCAAGATGTTTGACCTTCTCCCTTTTGTTGCTAAGAGGAAGATGGGAGGTTGAAAATAATGTAGTGTAACAAGTTGAAGGTACAAAAAAACATCTAGTCCTAAAGTTTGATTTGTTGATCAAGCACTAAAGTAGGGGGAAGGTGAAAATAATGACACCTAAAAATGTTTATGGGTTTAATGGGAAGGATAACATTGGAAAACAAATGAAAAATGGAGGTTAAATTGAGAATAAAATAAATATTTGTAATTCATTGCCATTGGCATCTTCTGTTTCGAATGTTCAATGATTGATTTTGAAACCTTTCAAGGGTTTCTTTTCATTTTGAAAGTGCCTAATATACCCAAGATGGATTGGTTTGACTTTTTAAATTGGGGTACGGTTCATGCAATGTAGGAAGTGGTGTTGAAGGCCACCAAAGTGATGTCCCTTTTGTTGATTATTACTTTGAATAAGTTGAATGTTCCCTATCTTTTTATGGATTGAAGAAATTTGCTTTGTTTGTTTATCATGGTGACATTACAAGTGTTCAATGTGCAAGAATGTGTTGTCTACCACTATTGTTTCTATATTTATGAGTTACCAACTTGTTTGTCTTCTTACCCAAAATTGTTTCCAAGGATTTTGATGGCAACATCAAGGAACTTATTAATGAAAATGAAATACTTAAAAATAATAATTTGGTGTTTTTTTCAAGTACTTAAAACTATTTTGATAAGGGATTTTAAAAATTAAAATTCTTTTGTATTTATATAGAATGTATGGATAAAGTCATAATCCTGGTGAGGACACTCTTCTTTGAATCTACAAAATACATGAACTAAAATATAAGGTCCCATATATTGATTTTTGAATATTATAATTTAAGTAGTTCTATAATATGGTTAATTTTACTTTATTTAAATAAAATAATATAGGGTATACATTAATCCATGGTATTAAGGGGGTGGGGGGAGATATATATGGACATTTAATTTTAAATATTAATTATTTGTAGGTTTTGTTAGTAACTTGAGAGTTTTTAATTTGAACTCTTCTATTGTTTTCCATTTGTTTATTAAATCTTGTATCTTTGCCTATTATTAATGGAAGTCTTATTTGATTGTTGATTATTTCTTTGAATTTTTTTTTTGTTTAATGTTGTCCTAAGATGATAAGTATATTTTGATTCATATGATTCTCTCTTGTTTCCATCTCTTGCTCATAAATCAAATATGGTGTATTGAACAATTGATTATCAAGTTCATATATTTTTGTGAATTGTTTCACAAGGTCAATGAGATAATGGTATTGGGTCAAAAGGAATCATCAATGACATTAACATGATGTGCAAAGTTAACAATATCATAATAAGTTTTCATGTTCAACATACATAATGGGTTAAGAATAATCCATTTATATTTTATTGTGATTAGGCGAGGTGTTAAGCATGTTATATTACAAGGTCATAGGAATTGTTGTCAAGTTAAGTTTTTAACTCAATAGGACTATTGTTCCATTTGTGTGTTAAAAACTAGTTAAAGATTAAACTTGCGTTGGCCAAAATTAATATCTCTAATTACAACTTGTATTGACAATAACTATTGTTTAATCCAAAAATCTTATATGTTTAAATTTGTAATGAAAATTGCAGTGGCCACAAAATTTGCTAACCCTACCTATAGTGATGAAGATTACTAAAAGACATTGAAGCAACTATTCTTGCATGTCCTAGTTCATTATGCAAGTCATTCACTTTTGAAAAAATCAATCTTGATATGCTCTCTAACTCCAATTTATTAAGACTAAAAATATGAATGAATTTAGGGATTGAAATTGGATGCAAATTAAAAATTATAATCAAATATAAGATGGCTGAAATATATACACATTAGAAAATATGTGACAATAGAAAGGAAAATGAAAATTCCCTCACCTAATATTCAAAACAATCCTTGTTTGACATAAGTAGTTTAGAATTTTAACACATACCTAGTATCCCCCTTGGCATTCCAATGTGGGGGCATTCCCAAAACGAGGGGCCTAGGATAAGATGTCCTTGGGAGTTTGTAATTTCCCTTGTTGCAAATGTAAGCTTGGAATATAAGTGAGAAATTATGTTCCTTATTTTTTGTGACTACTATAATAAAATTTCAGGTTTGAAAATAATTGAATTATATTTGAAAATGTTAATTGAAAAAAATTGTTTGAAATATCAAAATTTAAGTAAACAACAAGGAAGGAAAAATATTTTAAATGATACAAACTCAAAAGCTTTTTGCTTCAAGCCGATCCACCATTACAAAGTTAGTATCCAATAATTGACAACATTTCTATATCTTATGATTGGTGAAACATTATTTTTTCTCATTTTTTCAAAAAAAAAGAGGAAATTAATAAAATGTCTCATTATGTTTTAGGTTCAAAGTCTAAAAACCTTGCCAAAGAAGTTGCCTATATATAATGTCAAATTTCCATAAATTATTTTTTAACTGCCCAAATGGATTTTTCAAAAATAAAATAATTGTCTACTGAATGCTGAACTTGAAAAGTTCCTATGATACTTAGGTGCAAGTGGCAACTCTTTGGGATGTGTGTGTGTGTGTGTAAAAGTGTTGACTCCTATTCATTAAATGGTTTGCTTGCCAAGTTTTGTTTTTTGTTTTTTGGGAGCAATGGGCCATTTTGATTGGCCCACCACCCAAAAAAAACATTGAAATTTGGAAGGCTCCCCAAAATAGTAGTTTCTTTGTGAGGATGGAACATTTGGCTCACCTAGATAGGTGAAAAGGGGGGAACTTTGGGCAAAGTATATGGGATAAAGTGAGGTTTTATTGGGAACACATTGAGAACTCAAGAAACCCATTGAGAATTTGAAAACATGATGGGAACACAAGAATTAAAAAATTCCATCTTCAAACCCCTTCCCCCCAATGAAAAAAAAAAGAATATTCTTGAGTGTATGTTAAATTGTCTCATTCGTTGCATGCATGTTCTATTCCTTGACATGGCCACCACCATTTTTTGCCTCGATTAATACCCCTTCTACAAAGCACATCACTCCAATTGGCTATAGTTTATATTTAAAAACAAAAAAAATTCAAATGAAAACTCAAAATGAATATTTACTGCTCTAATCCAAATGCGTTCTAGAGGTGTTGAACCTCAAAATTTCTTACATACCATGGTACCTTTTCGAGTTCAACATTATATGTCAAATAATTAATAGAATTTGAAGATTCTAATTGAGCGCTTGAGTTTTTTATTTTGCAATTTTCGGCACATAAAGAATAAATTCATTAATATTGTAAATGTTTTCATCAGTTTCATGCTATGCTTTTGGTTAGACAGATGAAAGGCTTCAGTATTTTGTTAAATTGGTCGTGAAATAGTCTAATGTTTTTAGATTGCTTCAGATTTTAGGTTTTCTCATGGAAGGTTTGTGATTCAAAACTTCACAATTGAACTTTCAAATTTGTTAAAATATCAACACAAATAATGAATGATTCTTCAAAAGATCAGCAAAACAAAATTAAAAAATAAAAAATTCTGAAATGATAATGTTTAATGAAAGGAAAAGTTTCTCGTGAAATTATAAGGCGTTTGGTGGATTTTGGACTAAGGACACCTTCTTGGTCATAGCAAGGATGTAAGAAAATAAGTTGAAAAAATATATGTTGTTGTTATTATGTCTTTTGCAGTAGCCCCCCAAGAGAATCAACAAATTCCTTGTCACCCCAATTCACTTGCCATTTATTTGAATATTTACTATTTTGCTCTTGGTTGTAGCAAATATTGTAGTACCTTTTTAAGTTTGGCACAAATTATATTATTTTCACTTTTGTCGATTTTTTCAAAAAACAAACAATATTAAATGTCAAAAATTCAATCAAGGCTGCCAGATACAAACCCAATAATATATTCATAACATTGACAAGACCTTGTTTATTATTTTGTATAACCACCTGCCAAAAATTTCAGAATTAAAAAACTAGGTGCCAAAGTTAAGATTTTAAATTTAATTAATTATTCATCAATTTGTTGCCAAAATGGTAAAGGTACTACAGTATGTGATAGAAAGGTATGAAGGACACACACTCAGAATACCAAAATGGTGCTTCAAGTTCATCCACCAAAGCCATCTCTACAAATTCAATAGAATACCACATCCCAAGATTTGCAAAATCCAAGAAGCATTACTCACATAGGCCTAGAGGTGAGAGCTTGACAATGCTTGACAATCTTATCACCTAAGCCAAACTTGAAACCCACAATAACAATATACTTGGTTTCTTTGAGACATTTGGTTTTTTACTTTGAGATTCATCAAGGTGGAGTACTTACTTATTTAGAAGACCATGTACATAATCGCCATAGTAGGGAAAAAAGACATATACTAATCCCAAATCCACAATTACAATAGGAGAATTATACTTGACAAAGCAATCATTCTTCAAGTAAATGAAAACAAAAGAAATGGGTTCATCACTATAATAAACTACTCTAAAATTCCAACCTAATTCTAAGTGTGTGTTTGGTCTAGGGTTTAAAGGTTTGTAGGGTTAAAAAGCTCTGGTAGAGAATTGGAAACAAACTGGAAAAACACCACATTTGAGCAATTGATGTTATTACTTCTTTTGCTAACAAGGTTTGCAGTTTCTGGGAGATGTGAAGGCGCATCTCCACAAAGATTCAAACCCAAAGACATATACAATTATTATATAACTTTCAGCTACAATTATTTACAAAGAACACAAGATGTGTGTTCAAAGCAGCTTCAAGTGTTTGTAAATATGATGGGCTTTTTGTATACATATGCACTACTGAATTGAAAAAGAAAAATGCAACATATAATCAGTGGAAAATCAGAATGCAACAAAGAAGTGGTTTTTTTTATAAAATTCATGCTAATGAAGAAGCATGTATGATTTTATTTTTCACTCAGTGCCGCCTGCCTGAAATGATGATATTTGCACTCTTCTCTTTCAGAGGTGCTCGCTGAAGAGCATTGAAGTTGGATGCTGAATGTGATGATGACCCTTGAAGGCTGCCAGTTGAAGAAGAATTGCCAAGCTTTCGCATAGGGCTTTGACCCCAAATTGCACCTCCCTTTCTTTGCATCCCTGCAAAACTCTTGGCACTTCCTTTCATGTTCTGTTGTTCATTCCTGGGTTTTACAATATGATCTTGAGGTGAGTTTGGCTGGTTTCGTGTTGTGGGTGTTTGCTGCAACTCTTCTTCTTGAGATAAAGATCTCTCCTCTTCACTTTTGGCTCTTGGCGGATTCTGGTTAGAACCAGGTTTTGCTGCTTGTCTTGGATTGTCAGCAACTGGCATCAACTTCTGGTGCTGGTGCTGCTTGGGATTGTGGTACTTTTGCCTCACGTTACCAAGCTCACAAGTCTCTTGACTTGTAGATCTGTATGGAATTGGAGCTCTCAGCACTGACCTGGTGGTTGCATGTTGCACACATGGACTTGGAACTCTCGGCACTGACCCAGCGGTTGCGTGTCGCACACATGGACTTGGAAATCTGGGCACTGACCCAGTAGTGGTTGGTTGTCGCACACATGGACTCAGAAATCTGGGCACACTGCCATGTGCAACTGCATGATGTTGCTTACATGGACTGGGAGGTCTTGGCACTGGTCCTCCTGTTGAGCGTTGTTCAGAATTGTGTGGATGAATATGCAAATCATGTCTCTCCTCAACCTTTATGCACCGTAACTTGCCACAGCTCCTGCAGGTTTCAAATTCAGTTGGCATGCTGCTGCTGCATCCACAACTGTCGCTGCTGCTCATGTTTGAGATTGGCTCTAAGGCCAATGTATAACCAATGATGCTTGTGGGGCCACCCCCACTGCTGCCAATGTCTAGCCACTGGTTCTGTTCTCGAGCATGGCGAAAGTTTACTTCTTGAACTGTTTCTTGAAGCTGCACCATCTGTAATTCCACTTCCTTGATCCTCTGCTGGGCTGTTTGTGCCTTCACCCGCCATTCATCTCCCTGGTTTCAAAGCAAAAGACCAAATGCAATTGACCTGAGTTGGCTGCCTTCTTCTGGGGTGAAGAAGAACTTCTCATTGTACAGTTGAGAATTGGAAAATTTGAAGCAGCAAGAGGCAGCAGCTACAAATTACACTACAAATTACCTTGAGCTGCCAGGCTGCAGCCTGAGATTCAGCATTGAGTGCACGCTTCTCCCACCCTTGACGGGCTTGCTGCAATGTTGCCATCTCTGTGCACACATGCTTTAGCACATCCTGCACTTGTGTCCACTGCTCAGCCTCCACCTGTATCTGCTCAAATAAATCATACAAAATCTCACATGTTACTCAACACTTGCAGTATAACACAGTTTTCTATGAGATTGCAGAGAAATCTCCACAACAAAAAGCACAACTCACTTGCGCAAGAATCTTGCGAACTGTTTCTTTGGTCTGCACCTCCTTGGCTTGAGCTTCCTCCAAAATGCACTCATCCTCCTGTTTTGCAGTCATGGTAATCAGGGATCACAAGAAACAGAGAAAGGAAGAAAGCTGCTACCAGGAACAAAACAGTAACATATGCTCTACAGGTGCTCACTCTACAGCCAAGCAATGGGTGTCCAGCACACATACCTTTTGCTTGAGCAGGTTGTCAATGGCTTTCTTGGATTTTGGTGCCTTTGTGGACATGGAATTCAGTGGAGCTTCATTGAGTGCTAAAACCCCATTCTCCTCCTCAATTGTTTTCTGAACAACAGTGAGGATGATGAGCTCATCACATTCACGGCCAGAAGAACCTCATGGAGCATAAAAACACAGAGAAGGAAACTCCAATCTTAGGAGCAGGAAGAGAATGCTGATGCAGACATACCATTGAAATGGAAGAAATGGAGGCAGATCTCATCATCCCCTTTCTCGTGTGTTGAGATTTCTGCTGCTCACAATATCCTTTCATGCTGTTGAAGCTTGAAGAATCCTTGTTCATGAGTTGGGATTTGTGTTGCAGCAGGATGTCAGTCCTGTTTTGCAAAGCCATTGCTCTGTTCTCAAGCTGAAGAAGCTCAGCTCTGGAGTCCAGCTTTTGTTGGCCACTTTGGTTATTTGAGCATCTCTGTTGTTTCCTTTCAAGCCTCTCCACAAGAAGCCCTTCAACTGACTGTCTTTTCTTCTCTTCCTCAGCCATGCAAGATGATGGGGTGTTAGGTGGTGGTGAATCTTCTGAGACCGCAACTCTTTTCTTCTGCATTGGTTCCAGTATTGACTCCACAGCAGCACGAAGGCTGTGTGCCATCTCCACAGCTTGTGTCATCTGTTCACACCCTTCTTTCCATCTCTGCTGTGCAAGCTCTTTCTCCATCTTCAGTATCTCATACCTGGCCTTCAAGACCGCTGCTTGCCTCTGCCATGCCTGCTCTTTCTTTACATTCCTTGTCTCAAAGCATGTTGATCCCTCATGATCCACAGAAGAGGCCCCAAACCCTGAAGCATCAGTGCTTTCACTTGACTCATCAGCCAAGACAGAGATGGTACCTGGGGCTTGTGGCGTGCTTGTTACAAACACTTCAATTTCAGGTGCATCCATTTCAAGATGTGACATCTCCAGATCAAAGTTGCTGCTGGAATTGTCTTCGCCATCATCATCATCCTCATTACCATAGCTGCTGCTGCAATCAGATTGCAGATCACCATCTTCCCCAATGTTGACAGAGTCAGAGAGATGCTCTACTGGACTCCATGGTACCTTACCACTGGGACTGATGATCCTTGTCAACACACTCGCATTCTTCTTCTTCTTCTTTAGCAGCAGCTCCTTGGGCAGTAGTGCAGCTGCAGCAGCAGCAGTATCACCACGAGTAGATGCAGCATCATCATCATCATGAGGAGGAGGTGATGATGATCCTGCTCCTCCTCCTCCTCCTCCTGCCTTTTCCTTGATGGGTACTTCCCAGTACAATCTGTCCTGCTCAAACAGCCAATGCAGCTTGCCCTTCAAACAAGGTTTCCTCCCTTGCTTCATCACAGCTCTTCTTCCTGCAGAATTATCATCATCATCATCCACTCTCTCCTCCTCCTCTTCTTCTTCTTCGTCTGCTCCCACATCACCAGTCTTCAGCTCCAGCTGCTGCTGGTTCTCCCACCTCACATGCTTGCCTTTCTGTGCAGGTCTTGGACTATCTTTTGCATGTGGCACCTGCTTTCTTCTTGCACAAGAAGACATTTCCGCCGCCACAGGAGGTTGCTGGATTGTTGTTCCCCTCACGGGTATATTACTGTCATAGACACTACAATCAGCAGTCATGGTGCTAGTAGCACTACTAGCACGAGATGGGTTGGAGCTTGCTTGCTTCAGCCTAGAAAAGACTCTCGGAATTCAACCTTTGAGCTAAGAATACTAGTGCTCAGCAGCAGCAGCTCCATGGTTGTTGTACTCAGCTGCTCCGACTCAGCCTTGCGGGAAGCTTGGAAAAAACTTGTCTACCAGACTTATCGATAGCATATGGACACCTGAGAGAAGCTCCTGGAAGGAACGAGAGAAAACCCATCATTTTCAAACAGAGCTGAAAGGTTCTGAGCAATCCAACACAACAATTCTCAATCTCTCCAAAAGCAAGCAAGCTCTGAACTTACAGCAGCTACCTACCTTTTTTTCCCAAGAGAGCTCATGGAAGAACACATATATGTCTATGACTCACTTTCAGGTAACACAAAATGGGAACAACAACAACAACAAGACTGCAGAGTAACGTTCACCTGAGAGTGAGAAGAGAAGAGACCAGGAGGGGTGGTGTCAGGAGCAGCAGCAGCAACAGCAGCAGCAGCAGCAGCAGCGCGACGCAGCGGGCCATGGGACAGCAGGGTGGCGAGGAGGAGGAGAAGACCGGCGTAATGAGGGGTGGGGGCGAACCCGACCCGAGTTTTTCTGAGGTTCCTTTGTCGGGATTCGAGCCTGAGAGCGATCCAGTACGTACGATGCCCTTTTTTGAATATTTCAAAACGTCCGGACAAACAGTCCGTTGGTGCCGTAGTTGGCTTAGCAGCCGTTGGATGAGGATGGATGTCCGGACGGATGGACGGACGGACGGATGGATGAATGATGTCGGAATGGCTGTTTTTGGTTGTTCTTGTTGGCCATTTCTGGGTGGGCTTTCTGGTCTACTACACGTGGAGAGATGGTAGTGGTCAGTCTTTTTTTTCATTTTTGTATTGTAGCAACAATACTGGCGAGTTTCTCCAGACCGATTCAGACGGATTTCGCCTTGAGTGGCGAAACTTTTGAACAGGATCATTAAAATTGTAGCCAGTAGACAGACTGGTGAGCCAAAACTCTCGCCAAAATTAGGGTCATTTTGGAGAATTATTTTTGAGAAAAAGGGAATTTTCGCCAGAAAATTGACGCAGTTTTGCCACTAGATACCATAGTACCTTGGTGGCTTCTTCGGCACAAATTATATTATTTTTTAATCTGCCGAATTTTTCAGAAAAATAGGACTTTACGCCAAAAATTAAGAAAATTCATTCAAAATGTAATAATAATAATAATAAGGCAGCCAGACTTTGTACCCACACCCTGTCCAATGTAACATAAACTGTGATTGGTCTAAGCAAAGCAACAATGAGAAACTTGTGAAATGCTTAATACTTTTATTATCTATATTCCTTATATGTCCAAATTTTCATAATAAAAATTTTCAAATTTTCAAAAAGTGCCAAATCAGAAACTTAAAATTATATTATTATTTGACCCTTGCAAGGTACCTGGAACCCCATGGCTTGGGGAAAAAGTTCTCGATTAATCCAAGGCTATATATTGTGTCAATTTAAAAATTCTATAATCATATATTTCTTATTTAAATATCCAAATATAATGATTCCACTTGTATTAGCTCTTACTTTCATTATTTATATATATATAATTGTTCTTAAACACCTATTATTAGGGTTTTAGGTTGCCAAATTTTGACATGAAAAATATGATTTCAACCTATACAAAGGATTTTCCATGAAAAAAGTGGCCCAAATTAACTAAATTTCAAAGAAAAAATTCCAAATTGTCATATTTTTCTAATAAGCTCAAGTTGGTAGCCAAGAATATAAAAGGATTATGTTTGTTTTCTACTTCCATATCTAGTATGTAACCAAATCTAGCTAAATCATCTTGTGGATGATTGCAACTTTAGCTGCCACACAAAATTGGAAATTTTTTTTTGAAAGAAAATCCATGCCTAAGATGGTGGACATCGTAATGTAATATTTATAATTAATTGTGTAAGGTGAAGACACTATTATTTTCAATGCACAAATAATGAAAAATGTGAATTAGTCTTTAATAAATTTTTTCAAAAATCCAAAATCATTTTGAAAGTAAAGTTAAATTAATTTTTACTTTTATGATCATTTAGATTCACTTGTACAAGAAAAAGTTTTAAATAATGGAAAAGAAGGTGGAGGCTTTATATATATATATAATGGAATGTACTGTAATAGTTAAATAGATCTTTAAATTCAAATTTTAAGCCTCAATATGAAAAACAAAATTTCAAAACTTAGGTATGTGAAAGAGGTAAAAATTTTGAAAAGATATTTGACAAATAATTGTGAAGGTTTCCCATATATGTGGGTAGGGGAAAGAGGCATGGTAATTTTTTTAATAGATAGTAAAGACATAGATACATGACAACAAAAATTATGTGATGAACAACTTGAAAACACAAACTTTGAATCTTAAATTTTAAGAATTTTGTTAAACCAAAGGAGAAATCAACATAATTTAGTATTTTGGGAATGTTTATAATGTGAGTGTTTTTCGAGGATGCCCATCCCAAAAATAAAAATAAAAATGCACCTGCACAATTAATTGTAAGCACCAATGAATACATTATATTATAGCCTTTTTTCTTGTTCCACACCAAGTTGACAAAAACTTAATTTGAACATTAAAACAAATGGGGCCTTAATTTAAATATTTGTAGATGACCACCTTTCATGAGAATCTCAATGTTTTGATTAGTTGTTAAGTTATAAGATAAATTCATAACTTTCAACATCCATTACATTAATAACTTCTAGTTAACACAAAGTACCACCTTAAACTTTCGTTGGCCCAATGATTTCATAACCTTTTGCTACTTTGATGAAGATTTCATAATTCATCCTTTACATGGATGAAAATAAAACATTTTTAACATTACCCCAAATTACCCCCACAAGCATGTGAATTGTGACCTTGATGTGAGTGAAAATGTTTCAAAATTCACAACAATTTGTTGTGCATTCCTATGTCAATGCCTACCATCATCATTGTCACCAAACATGCAATCACATAACAAAGAAAACCCTAATTGGTACACCATATCCAAACCAAAAAGAATTCACCTACAATAAGCAAGAATCCAAGCCCAAAACATAAAACAATGCAAACACAAAGTCCATGTGCAAAGAAAGCTACATAAACACAAAAACTTACAAAAACAAAAACATTATGTTCTAAAAGTTCAAATCACCAAAAGTGATTTGAAATCACAAAATTTGGGTTAATATACCCAAACATCAAAATAACTTGGATTGTGTTCATACTTGAATCAATTTTGAGTTTAAATATAGTTAATTATGTTAACCTAACTTAATATAAAACTAATTATGACTTAAGTAAATAGTTAAATTAATATTCCTAACAATTGTTGTGCACTCTTATGTCAATGCCTAACATTATCCTTGTTACAAAACATGCAATCATATAACAAATAAAACCTTAATTGGTACACCATATCAAAACTACCCCCCTATATGGTGTTAAGGTCCCCTTAAGCCAAATAACATTATATGAAATGCCTTATGGAAATCCATCATTAATGTACATTTTGGTTCCAAAGTAAAAGGATTAGTAGGTTGGGTGTAAACGAAAGCCCCATCATTAGTCGCCTAAATACAATCCTTTCAAATCCTTAGCCAAATGTGCATCACCATGAAAAAAATAATAATGCTAGTTTTATGATGTGACCTGAGGAACCTCAATCTACTTAGTGCACTAAGGACAAAACCATTTGCTATCTAGTATTATGTCCAAGGGCAATGTGAGGCATCCCATATGCCAACCCCTTGAACATTGATCACACACCAACATAGTGGCAACCCCTGTAGACTATTCACACAACATACAACAAAGTCCATTAGGAACAACTACCAAAGATGGGGTCAATTACGCCATCCACATTGGGAAGATGACATAACATGCAATTATGCACATGATCCTTCCATGTTTGACCATCTAGGCCATCCAACAATAACACACCAGAAGACCAAACCTTATGCACTTGCAAACTAATACATATGTAATCACATCCAAAGTAATTAATGTTGTCTATTACAAGTAAACATAATCTCCCAATTTGAATTCGATATCTTACTTACTTACTTACTTACAATTTAGCGTCATTAAGTGGGCCAAACAACGCCCAGGCCAGAGCCCAATTGATGTTAAGTCTGATGAAGCAATTCAGATCTAATCATCTGACATTGCACTAAGAATCTAGCAAGGATGCCTTGCTGCTGACAGCTCAGCAATTCAACCAAAGGTGTGATGGCAGTTAGTGGCAATGAACCTCTAAACCTCTCTCAAACACTTTGATAGGCAGGGCAAACCAATAAGAAGTGGTCGTCATCCTCAACCGCACCCAAGTTGCACAATTTGCAGTAACGCTGCTGCACTAGCAGCTTCACTGGCTTGACTTGCCTTCCTAGCTCAATCTGCAGCTTGTGATTCGCACAACGAAAACGTGCCAAGCTTCTCCTAAGCTGTGCATTGTCTACCTTGGAGATGTATTCTTTGTACCCATAATGTGCTGAGTTATTCAACCCCAGATAGGCTCTCACCCTGTTGGAGTCAGCTGCAGCCACTTGATGGTGTACAATGTATTGCCTTTCAGCCAACTGCTTGAAGCGAGCACATGGTGGCAGTTGATCACTATCGATGCACAAATTGTACGTCGATAGTTGTTCATCTACTTGTGCTAACTAGCAAGCAGGCAATCGATTCTTTCTACCCACAGCACTTTGGTTCCCAAGTAAGACTTTTCGCCTAGCTGCAAACAACTACAGCTGTACATCATAAGCTAGCCTGAGCATGCGATCTGAGTCTACCTCAGAATAAACACGTGAGAGAAAGCGCATGGTCTGTTGCCACCAAAATATTTCTAAGGGAAACCTGCCAAACTTTGCCAACACGATGTAACTGGATGTTGTGGTGCTAACTGCCAACGATGACTTCAGAAAAGCCCGATGAACCACCTCTAATTGTTCACGTGCCATGTGGTCTGACCATACTTCACACCCATAGCTAAACACTAGTTTGACTAGTGCATCAAATAGCTGGCATTGTAATGTTGGGTCAAAGATGCGCAGCTCTACGCATCTGTGCCACAATGCAAAAACTGCTTTTTTCCCTGACATTGTTAATTGTTGTATTGCCGCTTGCATACCTTTTGTGCCGTGCAGTTCAACACCTAGATACTTGAAAAAGTTTAGTTGCTCTATAGCTTCGCCTTCATATCCACCTCTTCAAATGTTGACATATGAAAATATATATCAATGTTGAACAATAACCAAATTTTCCATAGCTATGGGCATTACATGTTGGAACAAAGTTGATAGTTACTCACATGTTTGAAGTCACACATTTGGATCATCCAAATTGATGACAATCATCACATCTTGCCAAATCAAAGCTAATAATTTAAGTTCACAACCAAATAATAAAAAGTATGGTGAGAAAGATGCAAGGGAGGCTTAATGACTAAACCTATAAGGTGAGTGCAAGTTATGGTGGCTCACTTTTAGAGTCATAATAACAATTTTTACAAGGTGTTTTGTGTTTAAATACTTATAGTGAATAATTTAATCTTAAATACATTAAATGATCATTCATTTTAAACTAAAAAACTGATTATGAAGACATTTGCACAATTATTTTTAGAAAATAATGCATTCATTATCAACAATGAACTTTTGAAATTTAAAATACGGATTGGTCAATTGATTAGATTGTTAAAAAATTCAAGAATTCACATTGAATTCCACTTCATATTTTTTATAATGACTAAACATGGGTTGAAAAATGAAATCATAAAGTTAAGTGTGAAATCGTTTTTGGTGAAACTTTAACCAAATGGTAGTTATGAACTTTTGAAGGGTTAGAATTGGACCTTGTTTTCAAAAGTGCTTTTGAAATGATATATATTTTTTGTTAAAATTTCTATGCCTAATGGGTACATAATTAGAATATCTAAAGGGGCTTTTATTTTTATGAACTTTATGGATTTTTCTTTTAAAAATTTCAAAGTGATTTCATCATACCAATTAACAACAACATTTTTCAATATGAATTTTGACCTAGTTTTAAAAAAATTCATAAGTGCATGAAACTTTAGTAATAAAAGATTACACTAACAAAATCTTATAATTTAAAACCATATCCATATGGATAATTTATAAAAACTTGCCAGGGATTTTTGTGAGTGCTATATTTACCAAAAATGAGCCACCATAGCTTGCATTCACCCTATACTCCATATCTAACCATGGTAGTGATAGATCCCAATCTCAAATATGACCTTTTGGGAGCCCATACTTTCACAAACCCTGCTTGACCATCTACACCATCCACTCAATTAACTTGTTTGCCTCAAGATGATCTTATAAAATAATGCAATGATTAATAAAAGATGATTCACTAACTTTTGAAATTCTCGATGGAATTTTGTACCTTGATTAAATGAAACTTTAGCTAAAACTCCAAGCCTACTAAGTACCATGTTAAAAAATGCATATGTTGTCCTTTCATTATTACGATCTAGTAATGGCACCAACTCCAACCACTTGGCAAAATGTTTGATCATAACCAAAACATATTGGTTATGTCAAGGTGTCAAATTTAGTGGATTAGCAAAATCTAAATTCCATTAGTATCCAAGCCCCATGATGGGTAATGGTTGTAAATGGGGTGTAGGTGCATTGAATGATGTTCGAACTCAGTTACACACCATACATCAAAAACTAAACTGTTGGAGTTGTAATTGCATCCCTGGCCACCACTATTATGCATGGAACAAATTATAAGTCCAACTAACCCCAAAATGGTCAAACTCTCCATGAACATACCACATAAGACCTTCATGTTTCTTTGGGTAAAACACCACTTACATTTGTTCATCTATCCATACCCAAAGAAAGGTATTACTTTCCCACTTAAACCACTTGGCCTTATGAACAATTTGGTCATGCTATTTGAATGTTAATCCCACCTGAACTTCACTAGCTTGCAAATATGTAATAACATTTACATCATCATGTATGTCTAGGGCACCATCACATTTTAATTCCATCCCCACATCATGAAATTCCCCATTGCCCATGTTAGTTTGGGGTACATCACCAAAATGCCCCAACAAAATACATAGGTATGTAAAGGCATGCCATCCCATTATCACCTCCAAATTTGTATCCCGATGCCAACAAGTCCAGGTATGGTATCCTCTTTGTTGAAACTTGGGTTTTAACTCAACCCATTGGCATCGTAATTAACTTTACCAACCTTGTGAACTATGTCAAAATCATTCCTTCAAGATAAATGCCCACCTAACTACTTTCTTATGAGCTAATTTGACTCTGTCAAAAGCTCGAATGGTTAATAATTGATAACCAAAGTGAATGAGATATCATAAATATAACACATGAATAATAAAACAACCCAAACAACAAGGCATTCCCCTTCATACAAGTTATACTTGGCCTCTATCTTGTTATTGGACCGACTGACATATGCCATCACAAACTTTTGCTCATCATCATCCAATTGGGTGAGCATGGCTCCCAACCCTAAAGTGTTCTAATCATTATGTAGTTGCAACGATTAAGTCGTCTTCATATGGGTCATTTCAAATAGGGTAGATGCTAATTTGGCCTTCAACTCTTAAAAGGCCTATTTTTGTGTTTCACCCCATGTATATTCTTAGTCAATCCCTATCAATCAACAAAAAATGAACAATGATGTTAAATCTCTTAACAACCTTTTGATAATAATTACATAAGCCATGGAATGCTTGTAACTAGCTAACATTTGTTGGTTGGGGAACTTGTAAAATGGCTTTAATTATGGCCTTCTGAACCCCCAACCCACTTGGATACATCATATGACCTAGGTATTCCACTTGAAAGTGGAAAAATTGACACTTGCTAAGACAAAATTTACAATTATGTTCCTTAAATTGATCAAACATCTTTTGCAAATGTTGCATATATATGTTCCTTTGAAATTAAATTGAAGATAATGATATCATCAATATAAGAATCAGCATGACTAAAACATGCCAACATTCGATCCATAATTTTTTTGGAATTTTGTAAGAGCACAAACTTAAAATCAAATAGGAAATTAAACCTCCATTGGTATAAATAATCTTTCCTATGAAAATGAATCCCCCAAAATGTTATCTTAACCTTGTCACCTTCTTTTAATGGCAACTAATGGTAACCAAAGTGTAGGTCCAAATGTTAAAAACCTTAGCCTATCCAAGGGCATCAAATATCCCCTATGGTAAAGGAATGACATATTTGTTTAAACAAGTCCACTTATTCACCAAATGGTAATCCCCACACATGTGATGTTCGATGCAATTGCCAAAAATATCCTTTTTGGTTAGCATCATTATTGGTGAGGCATTCTCACCCCTACATAATTCCACCAAACCAACTTCCAAATTTTTTGTAATTCAAGCCTGTACTAAAACCTTTTCCACCTCAATAAACCTATCAGGTTGTTTAAAAATTGGAGTATCATCTTCCAATATGATGTGAACCTCTTGTCCCTTTTATTTGCCCAATTTTTTCAAGTTTAGGCAAAACATCCAACATAATCCATGTGAAGTAGTTAATGGCCATAACTTGCCTTAGAATCTATTTACAAACTCTTTTATAAATATTAAGCACATTTGTGGTGCCAATGCAAAAGCCCATAACCCCTTTCAACTACACTAAGCTCTTCCATATTAGATGTATTGGAGTCCTAAATCATACTTTAGCCACCATTGCAAAATGCATGAGAATGTGGAAAGTTCAAAAAAAGTAGGTAGGGCAACTTGTGGAAGGCCAACCTTATTGACCATAGCCAATGGTGACTGGTCATCATGGTGAATCGAACATGATTAACATCCCAAATCAAATATGTCATCCACTAAACATGTGGGTGACCTAGGGATGAATTTATATGTTTGTTGGATCACCTCTAGTGGTGCAAGGTTAATCCACATCCATCAAAACTCATGGGCTTGTGAATCGAAAACAACAACATCCACCTACATTAGTTCGTTGATCCAAGCCAACATATTAGGGCTTGGATTAGCAAGTTTGTGCAAATGGATGTTTTGAACTATGTAGGTGGATAATCTAAATGGCCCATTACTAACATCCACGAATGAATGTGGGCTTGGTGACAACAAAATTTGTCAAACTTGATGAATGTAATGATTAGATAATGTTTGGGGCTTAGTCAATCTGTTCCATGGTGGTTTAGGATTCATTGGAAAAATTAGAATGAGTGGAATCCTTTGTGGCCTTAACACGAGGGTCCATCAAGCCAACAAAACTTGTGCTTTACTTAAACTGTTACATGCTTTCAAATTTTGAATATGGATAAAAAATTGGTCACTTGGATGAAAGTGCCTCAATGTGGATGAAAATTGGAAAATTATATATATATATATCCCCAATTTATTTATATATAAAAACTCAAATCAGAATGTTGACATGGTAGGTTTAGATTATGCTAAACTTGTCCCTTAACTTTGAAAATTACCCAAAAAATGAAAAATAAAAAGAAAAGTTCGAATTGGACCGCTTAAACCTCTTATCCAAAACCTTCCCTAAAACACCTAAGCCTCCCAATGACCGTTAAACTTCATAGGTCTAGGGGAGGTTTGAAAACTTTCACCTAAAAATGGTGATGGCAATGGAGCTCAACTCCTCCCATCAGCATCGCACCCCCCCCCAACCCCTTTGTTTTTTCCCCCCTAAAACATAGTTAACTATGTTAACCCAACTTATCACTAAACTAATTGTGATTTAACTAAACATAACTAATACTCATGACAAATTCATATTTAACCTTGCCCCAAAAAACATTTACAAACATGCAAGTTATGACCTTGATATGAATGAAAACATTTAAAAAATCATTGCAATTCATCCCTAACCTTGTCTTCTTTGTGACCTTTGGTTTTTGATGGATTTTCGCATCAACATTAGTTTAATTCATGAGCATGAATCACACATAACTTATTTGCAAGGTCTCATTATCTTGTTTATTAAAGTTGTGACTTGTCAAAATAAGCAAGAGTAACCATGGTGGCAACATGGAGCTCTTGAATTGTCATTTTTCAATCTTGCACTTTGTTATTTCAACCATGGAATGAACTAAGGAAATTTTTGCTCATGTTTTGTGATAAGATTAGTTTTTCATGTTGTGTGTTATCTTTTGACGCACTCCCAAGTCCCGGGTTGAACCCACTTGAGGGTCCAACTATGTGTAGTTGCGGAAAAGTGGGACTTGAGGGGCGCTCCTGACTTTCAGCACTAAAGAGGGGTAGAGGGGCGTGCTAGAAGTCCCAGGATTAGACTAGGAAGATGGATTAGAAGATCAAACACGAATCTGCATCCAAAACCAACCACAAAAGGGTTAGTTCACATTCGGGAACACCCTTGGGTGTTGGGACAAGCCACGGGCAACTTGGACTACTTGATTCACCACGGCCCGGACTCGGGGGAAGCCACCACCTTCCCCCATATAGTATACTCTGCAGCTCTCTGCCGAGGCTACATCCAAATGGCTCTTTTTTCCCGGGACTCCCAAGTTGGAGTCCCGAAACTGTCCCGGGATGGAGTCCCGAGACTTTGGACGATCATAGCTTCTCGCCCAAAACTCGGATCGAGATGAGCTCTAAACCAAAGTTGTACCTCTCGTCGAGAGCTTTCCAACATTGTGTCGCACTCCTTAAGGCGACGTCGGGAAGAGGTCGATTCCCGACTTTTAGTGGTCGGGAGTCAAACTGCCAGTTTGACTCCTGGCCCTTCTTTTGCCCATAACTTGGGCTGCAAATGTCCAAATGGGCAATGCGAGCCCATTTTGGACATTTACACTTCAAGAGCTTACCATTGATATATAGAACGCACCAAGGCGAGGAGATTTGACCCCTCAAATTGTCTTCTGAATTTTTGGGAGTCCCGGAGGACTCCATTTTCCCACTTTTGGGAGTGTGAGTTGCCTTCTCACACTTGGCCCCAAAGTGGGGTTGCGACATCTTTTGACCTTTGAAATAATCATGAAGGGGTGAGATTTGAGTAAATATGTTGTTTGGCAAAAAAATGATGTAACACATTTCTTGGTTATAGATGTTTTTGGAAGCATTGGAGATGAGGTAAGCAACAAAGAGGTTTCATTCCATGCATTATTAATCATGCCTTAAAACATGGAAGTAACATTAATGCATGATCATGTTTTGCATTAGATATAGAAAGAATGTGTGCACATGCCAAGAACATGCAAGTACAAAATTAAACTAATAAATAAGTGAGAAGAAAAAAACAAACATGAACAATTAAAATTACATTTAAATTCCTTTTTGTTTTTTGTTTCTATGTTATTTGTTTGCGTGTGTGTTGTAGTGGGAGGGGAAAGAAGAGAAGGGATGATAAAAATAAATAAAACATTTTGCTCTTGATTGATTAAAAGAAATCATTCAATCAATTTGTCCAACCATTGGTTTCAATATAGCTTGGGAATGTTGTATTTTACATTTATATCCTTGTTAATGTTAGTCTCTAATCATGCATTCCTTATGTTTTTTAATGCACTTGTAAATAAATGGGGTGCCATCCTCATCTTAATGACATTGATTATCATACTTGGGGAGGTATGTTTTTCTAGTTTGTTTTCAACTTTTTGTTGTGTACTTTTTTCTTAGTTTAGAAAGCGAGAGGTAGTAGATGAAGGGAGGAAGTTTGAAAGATTTCAAAATGTAATAGTGGTTGATGATATTGTGAATGAATGATATAGTTATGAAAGTCTCTCTAGACAATATCATGGGTGATGAAATTGGCATGTCATAAGGTTTTGTCCTTAGGGAAACATGACATGCACATAAAGGTATGATCCTAAGAAAAGCTAAAGCAATTGACAACCACTTCCCAAAAGAAATGTGTTGTGTTCAACCATTTACTTTCTAATGTATACATTTTCTTGCCATCCTTTGTAACATTTAGTGATGTTGACTTGGTTGGAAAAAATCTTTTGGATGTGTGGGGTGAGTTTAGATTGTACTTAAAATAATATGTTCCAAATTTGGGTGGGTTGTTGGTTTGAAATGAAAAGTTTTATAATATGTGGAACTTACATCAATGTTGAATTACTACCACCCAAGAAACAATGATTTATAATTGAATGGCAAAAAAATGACCTATTTATTTATCTCATTCACTATCCAAGTTGTATTTAATTATAATGCTTAAAGTGTGTGGAAGAACCATTATAACCGCAAGGGAAACATTTTTGGATTATTGATTTTGTTATATATCTTTGTACATGATTGTAGGTTTTGTTAATATACATTCAAGTCTACAACCATTTGTTTCAATTAATTGTGATGAAGGAAAAAAAAAACATCATTTAAAAAAAATGAAAGGTTGCTCCAATTGCTCCTAAGGCTAAGGTGAAAGTTGTAAAAGTGTAGGGTAAAGCCCTAGGGTGGGGGCATTTAAGCAATTCTTAAAAAGTCATGAATTGGGGAGTTAGAAATTGAAATTTGGTTTGGGCTTGGGGCAAACACTAAAAGATTTTATATCTTGGGCTTGAGAATAAACAATAGAATTTTTTTTGCTTGGGGTCTTAAGTAGCATAGGTTCACCTTGTCTTCAAGTTTAGGCATCCTATGATCATTTTGTCTTGATAGATTGGGCTTGAAGCCATAATGTCATAGACTCCATGACACCTTATTTTGGCACTTAAGTAGCTTAAAGTCAAATTGCCCAAAATTAAACTTTTCATAAGGTGCCCATGAATGTTTAAAATTCATTCCTTCCCTATCCAAACAATTTTTTTTCCTTATTTTTATTGTTGGGGGTGGGGGGAAGGCAAGGTGAGGGGGTCGAATTATTTTATTACCTATCAACCTACTTAATGTACCTAGTCATGTACCTATTTAAGCTATCTATTCATTAACTTAATGTGTTTACTCCCTAACCTAGTGCACCTACCTATTTATTTACATGCCTACTTAAAATATTGACCCACATATCTACTTAAGCTACCTACCCACTTACCCACCCATGCAACCAACTATCTACTTATCTAGGTTATTTTCTCACCTACCTAGTGTACCTACATTACAAACATAACATCTCATGACTTAATAATCAAAATTGTGCAAAATTTGTTCATTCATAATGCAAATGTCTTTCACACTGATATTGTGCATTGAAAATACATTTGAGTCATAGATTTATGAGAAGATGCAAAATTTGTGTGACATTCATTCATTCATAAGTTCATATTTCATTTGTCGCCACATTTATATGTGTGTCAAACATGTTTTCCACACATGATATTCATGCATAAAATGTATGAACCTATGAATGAACAACCTTCGCATGATTTTCATCATTAATTCATTGTATACTAAATTTGTGATGTAATGTGTACCCATTTAAGCTATTTGGGCCTAGGACACGATGGCTTGGAGTTCAAGACATGGTGACTTAAGGCATAGGGCACCAAGACAAAATGACAATAAGTGGTTCCAATCCCAAAACAAGGTGGACAATAGGCTTTTTGGGACCCTACTAGATATTTTTTTTTTTTGTTGTATTTGCTTTCAAGCCCAAGTCAAGATTCCATGCCTTCAAGTCCCAATACATGGAATCTTTTAGTGTTTGCCCTAAGCCCAAATCAAACTTTCAAGTTTTGTTTGTTCACTTTCATGGCATTTTTGGAAATTCATAGGCATTTTCATCAAAATCAGGCCTAAGACAAAGCAATAGTCAAGTCCACCCCACATTAATGTTTCCCATTTGCGAGCCTTATCCATTGTAAAACATGAGGTGAAATTTTTCATGAACTTAAATTTAAATAAGTCATGAAGCATAAGGGATAGTTCTTACACCTATGCTTTAATTCAGAAAGAGAGGGATCTTACACCAATAAGTGGGGATAATTTCCTTGGACCACTCTTAAATAGTAGTTTCTTTTTTAAGAAGGGTATTCATGAATCTAGAATATTTTCCAAATACACCAAGAATTTTTTTGTGATTGCTTTATGGTATAGGAGAAAGCCTACTTTCCTTTAATTTAAAGGTTGCAATGCCAAGGGTGTAAGCTCACAAATTAAGAGGGACCCATGGAAACAATTTCTCCTTAACATAAATTATGGCAAGGTTTATGGTGGGGGTTGTTGTTCTCCTTTCTTTTCATAATAATTTTTTTCATTGTGCCAAAAAAATTCTAAAAATGTGGCAAGGGTTTAAACCTAAATGGTGGAAGTTTGCATGCAAATAATGGAAGGTCTTTTCAATTGATGAATTCATCTTTTGTGAAAATTTGCAAGGTATTTTGAAATAAAATAAGAAATTTTTGCCTTACTTTGTGTAGATAAAACATCCAAGTAGGGACATTCCCACAATGAAGGACTATATGATTTTAGACCTACATTTTCAAAAATGTATCCTATTTGTGAGTTTTATTCATCATAAAGGACAAGTTGCAAGTTATTGTGAACCTAATGAATCACAAGGCATAAAAAAGAGAGATTCTTCACCTACTCCTTAAAAGTGAGAGGGGTGTTACACTTAAAGGTGGATTCACATTTGATGATAAATCATCCATAATTCAATCATAAGGACTTTTCAAATTTTGTAAAATTCACATATAAAATGTTTGCTAACATCAAATATGACATGGTTGTTTATGTGATAGTTGGTGTTATTTAAGAATGTTGAAAAAATGTTACAAGCATGATAACTTAACACCGAATTAAAATGGTAACATTAGTTAATAGGCCATAAAAAGGTTCTTTAGGTCAATGTCAACATTCTAAACCAATGTTCATTAAATTAAAAAAGTTCTTGTGTTCCCAAATAATGTTCCCCAAAATCATTTTACACTTACACCACCACCTAGATTGAAAAATTGTCATGTTTTCATTTTACTCCTCCAATATCAAACAACATCAAAAAAAAGAATATTTTTTGGTGAGTAAAGGAAATCAACAAAAATAAATTATCTACAATGGATTGGATTTCCATACCAAATTATATAGATTCTAACATCCAATGTCAAGATTGGACCCATGTGGTACGCCATTGTGTCTACCAATTGTCACACTTGCATTTTTGAGCTTCTCACCATGATTACTACTACCATTTTTTGTGTTTGTTGGCAGTTGATGTCGTTGGTTCACAATTTTGTTATGGATGGACCCTTTACTCAAGCACCATATAAATTAGTCTACCCCCATAAAATACAAACAAAACAAAACAAAATATTGTTCAAGGTTTCAAAATGTGATGAAATCCATGGGTTTGCATGGTTTATTGTTGTGTAAAGAAACAAGCACAAGGAATCCATGTTCGAAGACAAAAGCATGACTTGATTCTTTGTGATTTTAGACAAGTTTTTCCACGATTTTGGGAAATTCTTATGAAATCCTAAATGCTACTTTTCTTGACCAAAAAAATTATATCAAATTTCATAGCATGGATAATGGGTAGCGAGGGACTTTGAAATTCCAAATGCAAGAAACTCTTTTGAAACATTTCATGCTTTGAACAATAGCAAAAAATAAATAAATGATGGTCCAAAATGAATGTTGCTCTTTCTCACTTGTTGGATCGCCTATTGTAGTATACAATGATGGTATTGGGTGAAGTCACCATGTGTGTGTTGTGGAGAAACTTTGCAAATGCTATGATGAAAATGATGACACTCCCAATGTACAAGGCAAGTTCCACATGAAACTTGGCAACCTCTTGTCTAAACATGATTGTGCTATGGTAATGACCATTTTGCCCTAAACTAATGTGTGTTATGTTTGTCTGTGAACAACCTCAAATTATGGTAGGTACCATCATAGTTGATTGTAGGATGTAGAAATTTTTAATGACTAAAAAGGTGTTATGGTCCTTTACCACTAGGGTCCCTAACACCATGTGTGAATCGACCTTTACTAGGTGTAAGAGGGAATAGGCATAAAATCAGCAGTGCTGAGCTCGGCTACCACTGGTACTAAGGCCCTCTTTACTTTGGGATTGCCCCTACCTTGGCACCTTCCATTAAGCTTCATTCTCCAGCGAATTGCAAAAATAAAACCATCCTTCCAAAAAAGTTGCATGGACATTATTGAATGGCAACAATGAACACGAAAGGGATGTAATTTAGAAAGCCCTAAAAGTTTACATTTTCTTGATTTAAAAAATAAATAAATTTGGAACACAACAGCTTTTCTTGATATTTTGAGAGACCTGAAGAGGCACAACAGCACACTACTTGGGTCTTTAGGCTGGGGGAATTCCAAAAATATGGCACCTACCTGCCCGTTACAAGTTCCAACCTTCCAAAACACAAACAAAAACTAAGTCTGATGATTCAAAACTTTTCACAGCCAAAAAATGAGAAATTCTGAATTTGCAAAATGTTCCAATGAACCTGCAAAATTTCATTACTGCGAGAACCAAACAAAGGAATCTAACAAGTTGTGAACACCAACAAGTTTTTCCCCATAAAAAGTGTCCAGTGTGACTCATATATACCAAGGGCTTTTGTGAAAACAATGCACCAAAGTCGTCAGATTTTTGTGAAATAAAAAAATTTACCATATTTAAACAATAGCTTCCAACAGGACGCCAACGTATAGGAGGAGTCTTAAAAAATTTCTACTTTCCTCTCTGACCTAAAGCTAAATTTTAGCTAATTCCACCTATGGTTCATCCACAGAGTCACAACATCACCAAATTGAAATAAAAACCCTACTTGTAAATTTCCAAAATGTTTCAATAAACAATTTAAACCAGCAAAACACTTTATTAGTGAAAGCACCAATAGGGACAGCCAGGAACTGGAAGTACAAAACGAGAGGATATAAGTCCCCCTTGAATTGCTCAAAGTCAGGTCTGGAAGACTAGCCACTGATAACGTAGGCATTGCACATGAGATTAGCAGTCAAACAATGGGCAATGGGCCACCCCTGTATTCCCTACTCGCTTTTGACTCTCCTTCAACCACGTTATCCCTTGTTTTCAGGGAATATTTGTTTTCCCATTTGACTATTTCCAGCTCTTCCTGTTTATAAACAGCTCTCCTTCCCCCCTCCACTTCATTCATCATTCCCAAACTTCCATCTCTCCATACTGTCCTCTCTCACTGCTCTCTTTGCTCTCTCAACCACAACACTACCGCTTGCAGCATGCTACAATCCTCACACTTCTCCAGCAACAAATTAGTTCCTCATCCACTCCAATTTAGATCATTTTCTAACCTTTCTTTAGAATTTTACCTCACTTGCTGCTCTCCGCTTGAGAGGCTTTGATTCTTCCATAACAAACATCATGGCTCCCTGCAATGCCCTCTCTACTGCCAGTAATCTAGGCTCTCAATTCATCTCTCCAAACCAATTTGCAGTGGGTGATGCTTACAGCTCTAGCCATTGTGTTACTCCTACCACTGTCCATAATGGTAGTTCCCAGGGTTTGATACAATTGCCAATTCGGATCTCTAGGAAGTCTGGACATGGATCAAAGCGTAGCAGGTGTAACTACAGGTTGCTAAGGACTTCCTGTGCACTCGCCACGCCCAGACACACTACCTTTCACTCCGTCGACCGAGACTGGACTTCATTCGATCCAGCAGGCCCCGGCTCCCCCACATCTCCATCGCACCGCAATACCAAAGGCTGGACTGATACAAATGGAGTCGAGGATTTTATGCTGGTGGCTCAGTTGCGCAACATCGCCTTAGCCGCCGAAGATCGTAGCCAGATGCATGCCATCATCGGTGTCCAACGAGATAACTGGAACAAGCTCTGCCACATGACTGTCAACATGACCACCATCGCAGCGGCCATGCTCGCCGCCATGAACAGCGGCGTCGGGAGTACCTCTTTGAGCATGTCCGTGGCAGCCTTCCTTCTGAACGGCGGTGCCGCTGGATTTATGTACTTGGCCAGCAAGTATCAGCCCTCACAGCTCGCTGAAGAGCAACGCACTGCGTCTCGCTTCCATAAGCTGCTGGCTAGAGACATCGAAACCACTTTGTTGATCGATCCACGGCTACGAAAGGATGGGCACCTATACATGGAAGAGGTGATGGGCAGGCTGCAGGCTCTTGACGTCGGGTTTCCTCTCCCCTTGAAGCCCAATGGCCTCGAGAAATTCCCCAAGGTTGTGGCACCCTCTGTACTTGGCCCTGTTGCTGACCTCACCGAGACGGAAATCCCAGCCAACAATACGAATGGCTGGACCGATGCCGTCACGAAGGACCTCCAACGCACAGCAGACAAGCTCCAGACATCGGACATCGCGAAATACGTGCGGGCGGCAAGAAACAAGGAGACTCCTAACAAAAGGCTGGCGATATCAGCTCCAGTGTTTGCAGTGGTTGCGGCTCTGTTGAGCTTGGTGGGTTGCTGGCCGGGGATTCATTTGGCAGGAGTGGCTGCAGCCTGCAGTATAGTAGCGGTATTGGTGAGTAGCTTCTCCAATGGTGGACAAATTGGAATGATCTTTGAGCTGTACAGAAACTGCGCTGGTTACTACGCAGAGATGGAGCAAGATATTCAAAGCACGATGAGGATACCGGTTTGCCAGAGAGAGGACGGAGAGTTGTACCACCAAAAGATTGCACTGCAACTGGGTCGATGTGACCAAATGCCAATGTTTTCATCAGAGGAAAAGACTGCTGGCAAACTCTTCTGAAGAGCTCAGCTTTTGTGAAGAAGAATGAATGTCCTTATTGGGCCACCAATTTTGCAGCGGTAACCAAGAAACTAGCCCATTTTGGAGAGAGCCATTAGAGGACTTTCCATAGAGTAGTGGAATCAATGTTGTGAAACAAAGAAAGAAATTACAGAAATTAAAGAGAGAGGTTAGAATCATTAGATTAAGTGATGGATGCCTGTGATCTCCTCCCACTACAACCCTAAACCCTAAACCTGGGTTGATGATTTTCGCCAATGTACATTTCACCTGATTTTTTATGAAGCAACCAACATCAGGCTATAAATTCTAACTCCTTTCAAATTCTACAGGTTTTTTTGACAAAGATAAAATCAAAATTTGACATGCTGAATTATTTTTAAAAAATATATATTATTCTCAAAAAAAAAAGTCGTGAAGGAAAATGAGGAATCTTTTGGAATATTCCATCTAATATTTTTATTCTCGGAAAAAGAATCTTCAAAAATAAAATAATTATTTGTTAGACCTGGTGAACCTGCTATTCAACTACCCTATTATTGTAAACTGATTCAATTCTAAGATTCAACAATATATACAAGATATATAAGGTAATAAGCATGGAGTCCCAATACCCATGAATTTAAATCCACTTCACAACAAATGATAGATGTCATTACTGAGAGTCTCTACCTTTTTAAAAATTGAGAATTGTTTCTCAAGATCTCAATTCATGGAACGGGTGAAGTAATGGTTAGTTGAAAACATCCTCAATATGCAAGGTGATTCATTTGCAAAGATGTTTCCCAAGAATGAAACAAAATTCTAAGGAGAATCCACTTATTTGCAACAACCTAGTTTTCATGTAGAAACTGAATGACAAACATATGAAATCTTGTTGTCATTTGTAATGAACATGTAGTTTGTAGCACATTATGTGTAGGGTAACACCCAAGGAGGGGGGCATTCCCCCAAATAAGCAGCCCTCAGTGGACAATAGAGGGGTGCTTATTTTGGGAACATCCTACTCCTTATCTAGGAATGCCTCAATCTTGGGCACTATGTGATAAAAAGCACTGGTTAAAAAAATTCTATATTTGTGTTTTCCATGATACCTGGAAGATACAATGGATGGGGCATTTGCTTTTCAAACACCTTGCCCTTTGCACAGAAAAAGTTTCCCTTGGACATGGTGCACTCCAAATGCACCAAAAACCTTCTTCTCATGCTTTATGGTAATCTATTAGAGGAGGCCCATGTGAATGTCACAATAAGAGAACGATGTCACAAGGAGACCAATGTCACAAGTACCTAAAGATATCCGTTGTCCCATCAGGTATTCTAGATTTCAGCCTATCACTAGCCCTATCACTATCCAATATCTTTAAAGCTTCATTACTTGTGGGTTTGTATTTGATCCCTTTTAAACTTATTGTTTCTTGTTTTTAGGAAATATCTATTTCCTTTTGAGGCTTCAAACCAGGCCTCACATATACAATAATTCTCCACCATGTGGTAATTTGATGTGATTCATCCCCCTTGTTAGGGTCTCTTGCATATGCACAAAATTTTGTGCTTCTACTTACACAATTTTCAAGAAAGCAAAAAGGACAAACACAACATGGTCACTGAAAAGCAATTTCATTGGGCCATTCTCAAAATTCACACGGATACCACTTGTGACCTCTCACACATGTGGACCAAAAAACATTGACCAATTTTTTTTCATTATACTTGCATTATGAATGCTTTTCGTGTGCTTAATAGAACTCATTAGCATGTGACAGAATTGCATCTTCGTGTGCAAGCGTTTCATTTCTTGAAATGCTCACCCTCCTTTCCTCAAAATTCCTGTGATCCCTAGTGGGTACCCATTGGGTCTCACACGAAAAGAAAATTTAATAAAAATTTGAAGCAGGTCTTTACATGCAGTAAAGTCCTCGAAAGCATGCTTTATAGATTCAGGCCTAGGCTTGGCTCCACCTCACACAGGCCCTTATTTTGAGGGTGTAAACCAGTGTATGGGCGGGTATCAAAAAACGTGAGAACTAGACAGGTTTCAAGCCGGTTCTCAGTTTGAAACTCTCAGGGTATCACATTGAGCAATGCTCTTTATGAAATCTGGCCGCAAGGTTTTATTTAATGTGAGAACTGGGCCTTTGAAACTTGGATCAAATGTATATCTATATTTTATTGAAACCCTAATAGGGTATTATAAAAAATTCAAGGCTAAGGTTTCAAGTTTTAGAATTAATTAGGTAGTCAGCAAGGTTTAGTGTTTAGTTAGTAGTTAATAGTTAATAGTTAGTTTAGGGTTTAGTTAGGTTTAAGGTTTAGTCAATAAATGACACTGCTTGCTATTTCATATAAAGCAAATGTTTCAAACTTTTTTCTCATTGTGTGTGAGGTTTTTGTTTTTTTCTTTGTTTGTTGCTTAAATTAATTAGTTTGATTAGTTGCTTTGGTTAATAGCTAATAGTTGTTGTTTGATGCTCCTTACTCGACATTCCTTGTTTAGCGCTATTTGTTTGACAATGTTACTCTTGTTGCTCCTTACTTAACATTGTTAATCCTTTTGTTGCTCTTTGCTTACTCGACACTACTACTCCTTTTCTTGCTCCTTGTTTGCTCATCATTGCTATTCCTCTAGTTGTTCCTTGCTTGACATTGCTACTCTTCATGATGTTCCTTATTTGATGTTGCTCTTCTTGTTGCTCCTTGTTAGTTCAATGTTGCTGCTCCTCTTGTTGCTCCTTGTTTGTTCAACATTGTTATTCCTCTTGTTGCTCCTTGCTTGCTCGACACTATTGCTCCTTTTGCTACTCCTCTTGATGCTCCTTGTTTGCTCCACACTATCACTCCTCTTGCTACTCCTTGCTTGTTCAATGTTGTTATTTTTCTTACTGCTCCTTATTTGTTCGATGATATTGTTCCTTTTGTTGTTCCTTACTCAACATTGTTACTCCTTGCTTGACGCTCCTATTCCTTTTGTTGCTCCTTGCATGACATTGTTGTTCCTCTTAATGTTCCTTGCTTATTCAACACTATTATTCTTTGTTTGATGTTGCAACTTTTTACGTGTTCAACATTGTTGTTCCTTGTTTGACATTACTACTCCTCTAACAACATTAAAAATTAAATATTGAAATAATAAAATTTATAATCATCGATATGTGGAAATCATTTTTGAAAATTGACTGTTATAAAATGTCTAAAAATTGACACTTTAAAACCCAAATGAAATTATTTTTTGCAAATTTTTGAAACCTTACCTAAGGTTTTTAAGGATGAAAATAAATTTTAAAATAGGAACTAGGTCGGGTCTTTCAAAACATTATAATATCCAAACTTGGCAATTCCTACAAAAACTAAAGAACTACCCAACATTGGTGTAAACCAACGTTGATGCCACATTTGATGGATGAAGCTTTCAACCACATGATTTCCCATGTTATGGGCTTGAGCAAGGTGGAGTGTAGGCTAGATTTTAGTATAGTTTGTGTTCAAAGGTTTTGCAATACAAAAAACATGTGTGAGATTTATTTTCATTCTATTTATGTGATACTCATTAGGTACCCATTAGGTCTCATGGGTCCAACCATGCTATTAGGAGCCACATGTGCCCCCTTAGACCACTTCTTTTTCATTAAAATAAATAAATGTATTTTTAAATATTTTTTATACATCTTTCAAAAAAACATTAAAATTTTTAAAATTAAAAAAATACTATTATGTTAAGGTTTACATTAAAAAATATCCAAAAATATGTCATAAAAAATATTTTCAAATTGTGCTTTTAGTGTCAAAACTACTTTTAAACAGTTTTCAAGTAGTGGTTACAAAGTTTGAAAAGTCCTTATACATATATTTCATTCATTAGATTGATTCCAAATTTTTTGATATGTACATAATGTATTCACAATAATATTGTATTACAAAAATTTTATTTATTTACTTATTTTACAATCCAAAGTTTTAAAAAAATAAAATGCTTATGATTGTTAATGGTACATGTGTATTAATATTCAACTTTTATTGAATGGTTGAGATGTACACAAAAATAAGGTTGCCAAATCCACAATCATGGACCTAATTTTAACAACAAAACCTAAAATTTTCACTTCCCAAAGCCATTATTGCAAATTGTGGGATGCAATTTTTTGTTACATTAAAACTTTTGAGCTTTTCCCCCACATTCCTAGTTTTTCCTCTGTGTGAACTATGGCCATGGTGATTCCTCTTTGAACTTTGACATGCAATTAAACTGAGTTTTTCTTTCCTTGTTCTTTTGACCCACTAGGTTTGTGTTGTTCCTTTCAGTCTTCTTGCTTGATTTTCATTTTTGTTTTGTTCATTCTTCTTTGAAGCTCCTAGTCTTAATCCTTTTGCTCAATCTTCATTGAAACTTTTGGTCCTAGTCCTCTTGCTCGTTCCTCCTTGAAACTTTTGGTGCTACTTTAATTCAACTTTTCAAGTTTTTAGTCCTACTACAATTCTTAGCCTTGTTGTAATTCAATCATCAAGGAACTTGATCCTCCTATTGTATTTAAACCTTCAAAGTTCATGAACCTCCAATTGCCTTCACGTAAACTTATTTTGTAAATGGTTATAGCCTTGTTGTAACATGTTTTCATATTGTCTACCTTTTTCATGCATGTTGCCTAGCCATTTGTTTAATTGATGTTGTAAATCCTAGGTTAAAACCTATATATCTTACTGATGCACCTTAAATCCAACTTTGAAATTGTTGTGAAAATGGTCGCCAACTTCTTTTATAACATTTATAGTCCATTGAGTTAAAATAAAGTTAATTCTTGCATTTTTTCCATTAATTTAGGAGCTATTTTCTTAAACCCAATCGCCATTTTTACAACTTCTTTTGATTAAATTTTCCTTCCTTCTCCTTTCACCTCACTTCTTTGACTATTGTTGCCTTGTCCATGACTTTCTTTTGTAGAATATATATGTACTAATCAAAAGTTACAATATGTGATTTAAAATAATCCATTAATGGTTCTTTGCCCTTGGTTTGTCTAGCAAGTAAATACAGGAAGGACAACAAATTGTGCATCTTCATAATCTCCAACGTCAAATTAAAAGAATATTAGATTTATGGTTGCAATTATTTACTAGAATCTAAAATATTGATTGTAGGCTCATCAAATTCCATTATTAGGCCAACTTCTATAAGCCTAATAAGATTTGTAATGATACATTCATGTGGTTCCAATGGCCCTATAATAGGGCAATGAGACATCTCCACATAATATTGAATTAATTAGCCATTGGTGTTATTTCTTGAACAATTTCAACTATATTTAATAGTTTTATTAGATCACACTGCTCCTCAAATTGAATTAGTTTCCTTCAACTTCATCATTTGAACTATAATCCTCTTCACCATCTTCATTGTCACTTGTTGTTAATGTTATGCATATGTCTAAAAGGTCAATCCTATGTTCCATTGCCTTAGGGTTTAAAGGCCATATTCCACAAACCCCTAAATCCAAATTTGATATTTTGTTTTGTGGGTGACTATTCTAGGGCCTTGTCTACCCATGTAACCAAAGTTATCTTGTTTGGTTTTGTATAATTTCTATTGGCCATGGCTCCATCCTTTCTTTCCTCAATGTTGTTTTGAGTGGTTTAAAACAAATTACATCTATGGGTTGTAATGCATGTGAAGTATGAAAGTGTATGGTGATCATGTCTAAACCAAATGCTTGTGCCTACTTTATTGATTCTAGGGTAACAATGTGGGATCCATGCTCATTTAGGATCAATAAATGACAATTTTTTATGAAGATCCTAATGTTTAAAATAGACCATTTGAAAAAAAAAAAAGAATTCCTTAAATAGAAAACATGTCATCCATTTTTTTTGGTATTACCATCCATGTACTTGTGTTAACCATAATTATTTGTGAACTAGTATTTTAACCAATAATAATTGAATTAGTGACACTTGTTGAACAAGTAGTTGGCAAAATAGGTAGTTAGCAAAATAGGTAGCGGATTTTGAAAATCATGACTGTTCATTACAATTTTACTAAATAGTTTTTATAAGTTGATTAGAACAAGGAGTTTTATCAGCTAGTTAATGTTTAGGTGATTTGCATGAAACATTTCAAAGTTCAAACTTAGAGTATAAAGGAAGGATGGTAGAAGATGAGAAACATCATATCTCTACTTTCAATACTTATTTTCTGAAAACTCTAATGTACAAATTCTGATTTTTTTATATAGTTTTGTATTTTCATTACAAGTTGGAATAGCTGTTAGCATTGAGTAGTGTGTACCTATTTAGAATTTAGGAAATGAAATTTAGATCAAGTAGGAGACTTGTGATGTTAATTTGATTTCGTGTTTCTTTTTCATTGAAAGCATGAAAAGATTTTTGTACTTCAGCAATATCTTTCTTGAAATTATATGCAAATTGAGTACATGTTAATTTAAGAATTGTAAATAGTTCTAGTTTTTTTAGATTAAATGTACTTGTTTACTACTTTAAGAACCTATTGTTGGAAAAGGTAGAAGTTGAACAACTTTAATGGGAATATAAACATCCATTAACAACGTATTTTACAAAATTTGATATGTCATCTCTTTCACCTTTGCAAATATAAAACCCTAGCAAAACTTTGCATGCAACATTCACAACACAATTTTTTGTCAACCATTCCCAAAATTTGGGAATGATGTTGTAAACATGGTTTGAACCTTTCTTGGCCAATATTCGAATTACTAACTATTTGCATGCTCGGATGCATATTTCATTTGAATTCCATACATGATATGCATTGTAATTATTTTTAATGCACAACATTTGTGACTCCATTCTTTGATGGGGGTACCAAAACAAAATGACCTATCACTAGAAAAAATCTTGTCCATTCCAACCATATGGTTATGACTATAGATGCAATTAGTGTATAAATCAACTTCTTTTACGACTACAATTAGATTAGTTTCACGTGTCATTTTAGTTGTAAAGGTGTGTAGTAATTTATGCGACTATTATAGTCACATATGCAATTACACTATCGATATAATCAAATGAAATTGAAAATGTAACTATAATTTGTGACTATTACATGTTTGGATGGAAAAGTAAAATGAAAGTGCACATTTTTCATCCAATATTATAAATGGATGAAAACCTAGTTGCTTTTGCAACTGGTCCTAGTTGTTTTGGCAACCAAGGCCAATATTTTTTCAATTTACAATATTTTGATGATTAAAACATATATGGCATCTTTGGGAATTACAATATTTGTTTGATAATCAACTTGTGTTTAACTATTTATTTGTATTTTGTATTGTTTATTGACATTGACAATACAAATTATTATATTTTTATTAAATATATTTGAGTTATGATCTATTTATATATATTATCTATGATGATTATTTAATTATAAATTATACATGTAAATTAAACTTTATTGGTAAAATTACAACATATTATAATCATAATCAAATATGATATATTTTCTAATCAAATAGAAGATTAAGATGTCTAAGAAATATATAATTTATTTGATCATAAGACTTTTACCATAATTTTAGATAAAAAATTTATATTATATTTGTAAAATATAAAATATGAAATTTCATCAAATTCATTAATTATCTAAGATTACTAATTGTGATTTAAATTAATATCTAAAATATAAAAATATTATACATCATAAATATTATAACTGATATTTTTTAAAATATTATTATTTTAAATGTGATATTATATTATCCTATTTACAAAAATTACATGTGAATTAATTAAAATTATGATATATTATAATCACATTGTATAATATGTTTTTTTAATGAAACGAAGGATTAATATGTGGGAGATAAATTATTTATTTTATTTATTATTAAATATTAGTTGTAAAATATTTTTCATTTCTAAATCATGTGCTTGAAAAAATAATTCCAGCAAATCGTCATTGAAATGTAATTCAATCTAACAAAATAAAGAAAACATTCATTCAAATTAATGTACATTTTTGGAAGAAAAATATATTTAATCGTGTATGTCATTGAAAGTACTTTAGGAATCAACTTTAAAAAATTCCATTTGGACAAATATCAACAAAATATGAAATATTAAAATTGATGTTTGTGCAATGTTTAAAATCAAGTATGGCTTAAATAGAATGCATTCCACTATATTTGCACATCAAGTTGAGTGGTTTGATGGTAAAAAAGTTAATATCCATCCTTGGGGTTTAAGGTATATTGCCCACTTTTGTTTGTTTTTTGCTCTAAAGAAACTAGGATTGCTATTGTGGATGCCCTATTCAAGATATCTTACAAGTTGGTAAGATGTCAATAGATGTTGGGAAGGATGTCATGCATACTAAGAAGAGGTAAATCTAAACCTTCAATTGAATTTCAAAAATAAATTTTCATAGAAATATTTTTAAAATTATTGCTCATAAGGACACTTTTAACGACTCCAGGGACATCCTAAGAAAGTTCCTTCTTCGAACCTTGAATAAAACTATCAAATAAAATACTAGTTTAGCCATTGGTATAAACCAAGTGTTTATTACTTAAGAAGGGCTTTTACTCATTAGTTAGACTTTATTTATTACTTTATTATTTCAATACACTTTCTTCCAAGTATGGCCCAATTATTTCAATAGTTGTTGATTTACAAACAATTTGGCAAAACAAACATGTATGCCTATCTTATCTCTAACATAAGTCTACTATTCATTCATGATTTTGCTAGAGTTGATTTTATAGTCATAGAAACACATTTGGGTAATTAAATTTAGGATTTAGTTTAGTAGCATGTTTTAAAAAACTAATGATCAAACATTTTTGTTTGTCTTGAAGGTAGCATAATTTTTATAGTCTAAAGTTATTGTACCTACAACTCATGTTTGGCATTAATTAAAGAGTAGAATTTCTATAATCTTAATAAAGCTACCTACCTACAATTCATGTTTGATTTTAATTAGTTTTTGAAGAGGCCAAACATACAAAAAGGAAAGCTTTACCCACATAGCCAGCTGTTGAAACCCAAGAATTATTTGACATAGTTAACACTAGTGTGGCGTGTGCAATTGGCCCAAGTGTTATCACGTCCTCAACTGATTTTTCCTTCCAAAACTTGGTTTTTTGGAATTTATTTGAATTTTCATCAACAGAAATCATTTAGGAATCAAAATCTTCCACCATCTGAATCCAAATCTTACCAAATAAATTCCATTAAATCTTGCTCATTAGGATTTTTCCAACAACACCAAAGGCACATTCCAATTTTTCCGAATTTTTTAAACTATGATTTAATTTTATTTTTAGTGAAAAAATCATTCAATATTCAAAAGCTTTTGCATTGCAAGTCCAAATGTCATGGAACCAAGCCCATGCACCCCTTCTTGTCAAGAGCTTTCTAAAGACACCGAGAACACAATCTGAAGCATTTCGATTTGGTGGATTTCATAACTAAAACAAAAACAAAACAAATTACTTTCTTTCATAGATAGATTTCAAAATAGCGGGATTCTAGGATACCTTTTGAATTGAGTGGCATAACATAATTATCATTGATTATTACTGAAAACTTGAAATATTCAAATGAGGACTGTTGGACCCCTTTTTTTCACAAAAAAAAATATTTTGGCAAGATTTACCAAATATGATTCATAGGTACAATAATCTAAACAGTTATCCTAATACAAACATATAGTACAAATCTTCAATATATCATGATAGTCTTGATGATCATTTAAAGATAATGCAAGTTTCAAATTTAACAAATTTGATGGTTTTTTTATTTAGTTTGAATAGGCACCAAGCCAAAAAACATCAATCATTCACCTTACATAACACTTAATTCTAGTAGAATGACATTACAAAAACCCTTAATTGTTGGCATTATTTTGCTAACAAAGATTTACTCAAATCCTTTTTTGTATCACCTTTGGGAGTTTAGATTCACTTAGTTCACATACCCCACCTTCCCTCTTTATGTCCAAGCCTAGGTTTAAAATTTAAGGTTTATGCCCCATGTCATTCTAAAACCATATAACATCTAATGGAGTGGGATTGTTCAACTCAAGAATGATGGTTTCATTATATGATGTTGAATAAAACATTTTCAAGAAGCATATATGCACATGATGCACATGTTTGTGGGTGGGAAGGCATACACATCATGTGCCTCATTTGTTGTAAAAGGGCTTGAGAACCACCCCTTGGTTAGCATGTCTCAACAAGAGAACAACATCTTGGAAGAGTTACACTTTGGAAGCATAGCCAAAAGATTGCCTAGAAGGTTTGATAGAAGCCCACCAAATTTCATGACCAGACTAGATCTCTCCTTATATATGTTCTTCCTCGTCCATGTTATGTTGTTCATTAGGATGGAGAACAATGAGTTTTATGATGACCTAATTTAAGTTCATAGATTGATTTCTATTGGCAAATCCCCCAAGCCCATGCACTTGTTTTTGTGTGGAAAAAGGCATGTTAGTTAAAATCTAAACATCAAACAACAAGATGCACTTTAATCATATGATCAATTTCTTGAATAAAGTATTATTTGTAAAATGAATATTAAACTTTCATCCTAGATCATCCATGGGTCCAAACAAAGACTGTGATAAACTTCACAAACTCAAAAGTAAGTCCTTGATTTTGGTTTTGAACATCATTTCACCCAGCCACTTTGTGTCAACACTAAAAGCTCCTTTCAAATTCTTGCCAAATTCTTCCCTCCTAGTTGCTTCCTCTTTTTCTTTTTGTTCCTATATTTGCACCTTTTAATAATTTGTGAAATGTCCCCATTGCATAAACATTGAAATCTTTTTCACAAAAAATGAAAATATTTTACCCATAACTTAGGAGTTGAGTCAATGTCATAGAAGCAACAAAGAAAGGACCAAGCGTGGCACTCTTCTACTTCTTGTGCTTCATCTTATTAACAACATGAATTTGTTTAGCGTTCTTGCTTCTTTATCTTCAAGTCCCTTGCATATGCCTCAACCTATGTAAAAAAAAAACACACAATAGATATGACAATAGAGTTTTGTACAATCACTCAATGATGTCCACCAAACATTTCAATTCCAATAGCTACTTTGCACTAGGTTAAGAGCAATACATGACAATGAAATTAAAAATTAATTAAAATTCAAGCACAAGTAGATTAATTTACACCATGGCCAAACACCACAGTGTAGCACAACCATGTTGAATTTGTTCAAACAAATTTACCCCATGACCAAACACCACTTGTGAGGTGATTTTTTTGGGAACTTGGACCAAAATTAAACTCATACCCAAACACTCAAAGTTGTAACTCAGAATGTGCCTTGACTTTATGATCACTTGTACTCAAAGAATTGATCTACTTCATACCCAATTGTCAAACACCATTGCACATGAAATTGTCTTGATTTTTTTTTTGAATGGTACCTTTTCATATTCATGAACAAACACAAATGCAAAATTATGTTTGAAAGTTTTTCCTAAACCAAACATACTCTTTGCAAACTAATTGTTTGGTTATAAGTGTTGTCTTGAACACTCAAAAAAGCATGTGCACCCATTTACCAGCTACACTTCGTGGCATGAGTCCAGTTGGTGGCAAGCCTATGTTTAATAATAGGCTTGCTTACCCTAAGATCCCTTAGTTTGGGATTCCCCCCACCTTGGCACCTTCCATCACACTTTGCTCTTCAGAGAATTGCAAGAACAGAACCATCCTTCCAAAAAACAATAATGTACAACAGTTAAGGGCAAGCAAATTCCACAACAGGGAGTATAATTACCAAAGCCTCAAAAGCTAATGTTTTCTTAATGTTTTGAAGGACCTGAGGAGCCTCAAATGCAGTCTACTTTTAGGTCTTTAGGCTGGGGGAATTCCCAAAATAAAGAGACCAAGCTGAAGTTCCAACCTTCCCACAACACAAACTTGGTCTGTTGGTTTAAAACTTTTGGCTGACAAAAAAAATAAAAATTGTGGATTTGCAAAATGTTCCAATAACTTATGTAAACCTGCAAGTTTTCATAAAAGCAATAATCAAAGTTCAGACAAAGAAATCTAACAACAACTTATCAGCCAGCATTTTTCTAACCAAAAAAAACGTTCAGTGTGACACAAACGAAGGATATTTGTGAATAAAATGCACCAAAGCTGTCACAGCTTTTCAAGAATAATTTTTCTGAAATCGCCATATTTAGACAATTGGTTTTAGCAGGTCGCCAAAATGTGGCAGGCTTCTTAAAATTCTCCACTTTCCTCTCTCACTTGCACCTAAATTTCCCCAATTCCACCTGGGGATGATCCTCAGTGTGAGAACATGAACAAATTGAGAAGAAAACACTGGTTGTGAATTTGCAAAATGTCCAATCTTATATATAAAGTCACTAGTGCGTGCGTGCGTGCGTCCGTCTGTCTGACAGGACAATTCTGCCATAGAAAATGCAGAACCGGCCTCTGCATTTTCTATGGTAGAACCGGGCAATGCACAGACGGTAACTTACCCGATACTTTACCGGTTTTCACAGTCATTGCTAACACAAGTACAATTCGCCTTTTGGTACTTATTACCCTCTTCCTTAATTTACTATTTTTACGGACAGATCTCCGTCTGTCCGTCTGTCGAGGTCCTGAAACCCAATGTCCGTTTATTGAGGTCCTGAGAGCGCCACAAACACACCACTATGGATGGATGGCCTCAAAAATGGGAAAACCGGGGTGGTGTGTGTTCATGGGTGGCAAGGCACCCGGGTCACACTAGGTCCTGAAACCCGAGGTCCTGAAACCCAGTGTCCGTTTATCGAGGTCCTGAAACTCAGGTCCTGAGAGCCAGGCACGGGCGGATTGTGTCCGACCGTCATGGGTACCCACTAGTAATTGGTAAAGACCTGCAAAACTTTATGATTGAAAGCACCAACAGGGAGAGAGACAAGAAGTCGAAGTACAAAAAGAAAGGATGTGAATCTACGTCCCCCTTGAATTGCTCAAAGTTAGGTCTGGAAGACGCGGGACTTGATAATGTAGGCATTGCGCATGAGATTAGACTTCAAACAATGGGCAATGGGCCACCCCTGTTATTCCCTACTCGCTTTTGACTCCACTACATCCACGTTTACCCTTGTTTTGAGGAAATCTTTGCTTTTCCCTTCTTGGACTACTTCCACCTCTCTAGCTGTTTATAAAAAGCTCTCCTTCCCCCCTCCACTTCATTCATCATTTCCAAACTCCCATCTCTCCAGAGTCCATACAAGTTTTCCTCTCTTTGCTCACTCAACCACAACACCACCACTTGCAGCAGGCTACAATCCTAACACTTCTCCAGCAACAAATTAGTTCCTCATCCGCTCCAATTTAGATCATTTTCTAACCTTTCTTTAGAATTTTACCTCACTTGCTGCTCTCCGCTTGACAGGCTTTGATTCTTTCATAACAAACATTATGGCTCCCTGCAATGCCCTCTCTACTGCCAGTAATCTAGGCTCTCAATTCATCTCTCCAAACCAATTTGCAGTGGGTGATGCTTACAACTCTAGCCATTGTGTTACTCCTACTACTGCCCATAATGGTAGTTCCCAGGGTTTCATACAATTGCCAATTCGGATCTCTCGGAAGTCTGGACATGGATCAAAGCGTAGCAGGTGTAATTACAGGTCGCTAAGGCCTTCTTGTGCACTCACAACACCCAGACACACCATGTTTAACTCCGTCGACCAAGACTGGATCTCATTCAATCCAGCAGGCCCCGCCTCCCCCACATCTCCATCCCACTGCAATACCAAAGGCTGGACCGATAGAAATGGGGTGGAGGACTCTAGGCTACTGGCTCAGTTGCGCAACATAGCCTTAGCCGCCGAAGATCGTAGCGAGATGCATGCCATCATCGGTGTCCAACGAGACAACTGGAACGACCTCTGCCACATGACTGTCAACATGACCACCATCGCAGCGGCCATGATGGCCGCCATGAACACCGGGGTCGGAAGTACCTCCTGGAGCATGTCCGTGGCCGCCTTCCTTCTCAACGGCGGTGCCGCCGGATTTATGTTCTTGGCCAGCAAGTATCAGCCGTCGCAGCTAGCTGAAGAGCAACGCACAGCGTCTCGCTTCCACAAGCTGCTGGCTAGGGACATCGACACCACTTTGTTGATGGATCCACGCCTACGCAAGGATGCGCACCTGTACATGGAAGAGGTGATGGGCAGGCTGCAGGCCCTTGACGTCGGATTTCCTCTCCCCTTGAAGCCCAACGGCCTCGAGAAGTTCCCCAAGGTTGTGGCACCCTCCGTTCTTGGCCCTGTTGCTGACCTCACCGAGACGGAAATCCCAGCCAACAACACGAATGGCTGGACCGATGCCATCACGAAGGACCTCCAGCGCACAGCAGATAAGCTCCAGACATCGGACATCGCAAAATACGTGCGGGCGGCCAGAAACAAGGAGATTGCCAACAAAAGGCTAGCAATATCGGCTCCAGTGTTTGCAGTGGTTGCGGGTCTGTTGAGCTTGGTGGGTTGCTGGCCGGGGATTCACTTGGCAGGAATGGCTGCAGCCTGCAGTATAGTAGCGGTGTTGGTGAGTAGCTTCTCCAATGGTGGACAAATTGGAATGATATTTGAGCTGTACAGAAACTGCGCAGGTTACTATGCAGAGATGGAGCAAGATATTCAAAGCACGATGAGGGTACCCGTTTGCCAGAGAGAGGACGGAGAGTTGTACCACCAAAAGATTGCACTGCAATTGGGTCGGCGTGACCAAATGCCAATGTTTTCATCAGAGGAGAAGACTGCTGGCAAACTCTTCTGAAGAGCTCAGTTTTTGTGAAGAAGAATCAATGTCCTTATTGGGGCACCAATTTTGTAGCGGTAACGAAGAAACTAGCCCATTTTGGAGAGGCATTAGAGGACTTTCCATAGAGTAGGGGAAACGATGTTGTGAAACAAAGAAAGAAATTACAGAAATTAAAGAGAGAGGTTAGAATCATTAGATTAAGTGATGGATGCCTGTGATCTCCTCCCACTACAATAACTAGGTACTGGGTTGATGATTTTCACCAATGTACATTGCACCCGGTTTTTTATGAATTAACCATCAGGCTCTAAATTCTAACTCCTTTCAAATTTTACAGTGTGGCCGTGTACACGAGAGAATCTGAATTTGGGGTTGGTGTGTTTGGTTTTTGCCAACACCGAACTCTTACACAAGAATATGTCCATTTCCCCCTTGAATGTCGCATCTGATGTTTGGAAAGAAAACACAGTACTTGGGACCAAATAGGGTAACATAAAATGCTTATGACACATGTGACCAAAGGAAGCAAAATTACAGGAGGCAGAATAGTCAGTACATTTCTGGTTTCAAAATTCTTCCATCTTCACTGATTGGACATCCCTGTTGTAAAGTCAGGTTTTTTGGTTTTTATTTTTTGACACAAATGGACAAATCCATTGCAAAGAAGGAAACCAAAACACATCAAGGCAGGGGGGGGATTGTGAACCCAGGTTTTAATTTCGAGAAGTTGTGGAAGTTTCAAGTTGTATGTAGGGACAGAATACTCCTGTCTATTTTATGAGGTGATAATTTTGCAAAATTGCACACAAAAAAGATGTGCTTGATCATCACTGAATCAACATGATTGCCAGCCTTTAATACCTGAAATACATGCCCATTTTGAAAACCCATTTGACTTAAAAGTGCCTCTAATGCAAAGAAATGAGCATTAACAAATAAACGTTTTATAGTAGAAGCATGTGTGGGCAAAAGGTTCTTGAACAACAGATTGCTCCAAAGCTAGGAAAACTGCCCATCTACAGCATAATGCTCATATAAAATGAAATGGATGTTATTTGAAGACCTTAAGGTGATTTGCTGAAAAAGTTTGAACAAGAAGGTTTGATTATACATTGATGGGAAACCATGATATGGACGATGAAATACACCCTTTTTCTTCTGGAGGTATATCATACTATTTGTGTTTTCTAAAGTACTTTAAAACATATAAATTAACACAGGCATCACATTCCTAGCATAGTGATACCTCAACACACTTTAAGGTCCACCACAAGTTGATTTAACATCCAAGTTCTTGTTTTGCAAGAACAATGTTCTGATTTTATGTTGGGTTAACATTCAATTAATGAAATAAATATCAAGCCATACCAAGATGTTTTGACCAATTTTCCTTTTTTAAAAGCATTCCCAAAAAGCATCACTTGGAATCAATTGAACAAATGATGATCACTCCACCAAATTACAGTGATCCGACAACCTTAATCAAGGTTGCCAAAACTCAAAGACGGGCTGCTTTCTACTTTGTGTCATAGTGTGTGCTACATAACATAGTTGAATAGGCTTGACAAAAAAGATATTATTTTAGACATGCTGAAGTTTTCAGAAAATATTTTTATGAAAAATTAAACTTTATGTGAATCTTTTCAAATATTCAACTGTGGTGTTGTAAATGATTCAATTCTAAGATTCAAGAATATAAACAAGATATATAAGGTAACAAACATGGGGTCCAAAACAAATTCAAAACAAATGATTATGTGTGTAAATAAATGTACACTAATGAGAGTCTCCTACCCTTTTCAAAATTGAGAATGGTTTCTCAAGATCTTAATTCATGAAATGGGTGAAGTACTGGTTAGTTGAAAAATCATCAATGTGCAAGGTGATTCATTTGTAAAGATATTTCCCAAGAATGAAACCGAATTATAAGGAGAATCCACTTATTTGCAACAACCTAGTTTTCATGTAGAAACTGGATGACTAACATATGAAATCTTGTTGTCATTTGTAATGAACATGTAGTTTGTAGCACATTATGTGTAGGGTAAACACCCAAGGAAGGGGGCATTCCCAAAATGAGGTACCCCTCAGTGGACAATGGAGGGGTGCATATTTTGCAAATATCCCCCTATAAAACATGAGTATTTTGGAATGCTTCTTCAATCTTGAGCATTACTTGACCTAAAGCACTGGTTAAAAAATTTCTAAAAATGTTTTCCCCATGATACCTGGAAAATACAATGGACCCTGCATTTTGCTTTTCAAACAACTTGCGCTTTGCCAAGGAAAGATTCCCTTCTCTCTCCAAATGCACTAAAAGTCCTCTGCCCATGTTTTATGATAAGCTAATAGAGGAGGCCCATGCAAACCTCACAAAATGAGAACGATGGCACAAGTACCTAATGAGCTCTTTTGTCCCATCACGTACTCCAATATTTTAGCTTATCTCTAGCCCTATCACCTTCCAATATCTAAAGCTTCATTACTCATCTCTTTGCATTTAGTTTAGGGATGCATTTTTTCACTTATTGTTCCTAGTATTTGTGAAATATCTAAATTCCTTTTGAGACTCCAAACCAGGCCTCACATATACACTTGTCAACCATGTGATAATTTGATGTGATTCATCCCCCTTGTCAGAGTCCCTTGCACACCAAAGAAGTTTGTGCTTCTACTTACACAAATTTCAGGAAAGCAAAATTTCTACCCCCCACCTTGGCACCTTCCAGTACACTTTACTCTTCAGAAAATTGCAAGAACAGAACCATGTCTTTAAAAAACAATAATGTACAATAGTCAATGGCAAGCATTCACAAGGAGGAAAATAATTAACAAAGCCTCATAGGTTAATGTTTTCTTGATATTTTGAGGGCCCTGAAGAGCTTCCTTCAATCACACTCTACTTTAGGCTGGGAGGATTCCCAAAACAAGGGACCAACGGTGAAGTTCCACCGTTCCCAAAACACAAACTAAGTCTGATGATTTAAAACTTTTCACAGACCAAAAAAAAGAAAAAAGTTGTGAATTTGCAAAATCTTCCAATAACTTATGTAAACCTGCAAATTTTCATGAAAGGAATAATCAAAGTTCAATCAAATGAATATAGCAAGTTGTGAACAGTCTTTTTTTAAAAACAAGAATAAAGTCGAGTGTGTGACAAATACAAAGAACATTTGTGGAAAAGAATGCACCAAAGCCGTCAGATTTTTTCAGGAATATTTTTTTCTGAAATCGCCATATAAAGACAATAAGTTTCAGCAATGTAGCAGGCTTCTTAAAAATATTCAGTTTGCTCTCTTCTGCCATGTGGCTAAATTTCGCTTTTATTCCACCTGGGGATGATGATCCACAATTAAGACAACATCAAAAAATTGAAAAGAAAACCACAGTTGTTGTGAATTTGTGAAAATGTTCCAATAAATGATAAAGACCTGCAAAACTTTATGATTGAAAGCACCAAGAGGGAGAGAGAGAGAGACAAGAAGACGTACAAAAAGAAAGGAGCTATGTCCCAGTTGAATTGCTGAAAGTCAGGTCTGGAAGACTAGGGACTGATACTGTAGGCATTGCACATGAGATTAGCAGTCAAACAATGGGCAATGGGCCACCCCTGTATTCCCTACTCGCTTTTGACTCTCCTTCATCCACATTATCCCTTGTTTTCAGGGAATATTTGTTTTCCCATTTGACTCCTTCCAGCTCTTCCTGTTTATAAACAGCTCTCCTTCCCCCCCCTCCACTGCATTCATCATTCCCAAACTTCCATCTCTCCATACTGTCCTCTCTCACTGCTCTCTTTGCTCACTCAACCACAACACCACCACTTGCAGCAGGCTACAATCCTAATACTTCTCCAGCAACAAATTAGTTCCTCATCCGCTCCAATTTAGATCATTTTCTAACCTTTCTTTAGAATTTTACCTCACTTGCTGCTCTCCGCTTGACAGGCTTTGATTCTTCCATAACAAACATTATGCCTCCCTGCAACGCCCTCTCTACTGCCAGTAATCTAGGCTCTCAATTCATCTCTCCAAACCAATTTGCAGTCGGTGATGCTTACAGCTCTAGCCATTGTGTTACTCCTACTACTGCCCATAATGGTAGTTCCCAGGGTTTCATACAAGTGCCAATTCGGATCTCTCGGAAGTCTGGACATGGATCAAAGCGTAGCAGGTGTAATTACAGGTCGCTAAGGCCTTCTTGTGGACTCGCAACACCCAGACACACCATGTTTAACTCCGTCAAGACTGGATCTCATTCAATCCAGCAGGCCCCGGCTCCCCCACATTTCCATCCCAGTGCAATACCAAAGGCTGGACCGATAGAAATGGGGTGGAGGACTCTAGGCTACTGGCTCAGTTGCGCAACATCGCCTTAGCCGCCGAAGATCGTAGCCACATGCATGCCATCATCGGTGTCCAACGAGATAACTGGAACAACCTCTGCCACATGACTGTCAACATGACCACCATCGCAGCGGCCATGCTGGCCGCCATGAACACCGGGGTCAGAAGTACCTCTTTGACCATGTCCGTGGCAGCCTTCCTTCTCAACGGCGGTGCCGCCGGATTTATGTACTTGGCCAGCAAGTATCAGCCGTCGCAGCTAGCTGAAGAGCAACGCACTGCGTCTCGCTTCCACAAGCTGCTGGCTAGGGACATCGACACCACTTTGTTGATGGATCCACGCCTACGCAAGGATGCGCACCTGTATATGGAAGAGGTGATGGGCAGACTGCAGGCCCTTGACGTCGGGTTTCCTCTCCCCTTGAAGCCCAACGGCCTCGAGAAGTTCCCCAAGGTTGTGGCACCCTCGGTACTTGGCCTTGTTGCTGACCTCAGCGAGACGGAAATCCCAGCCAACAACACGAATGGCTGGACCGATGCCATCACGAAGGACCTCCAGCGCACAGCAGATAAGCTCCAGACATCGGACATCGCGAAATACGTGCGGGCGGCCAGAAACAAGGAGATTCTCAACAAAAGGCTAGCAATATCGGCTCCAATGTTTGCAGTGGTTGCGGCTGTGCTGAGCTTGCTGGGATGCTGGCCAGGGATTCACTTGGCAGGAGTGGCGGCAGCCTGCAGTATAGTAGCGGTGTTGGTGAGTAGCTTTTCCAACGGTGGGCAAATTGGAATGATATTTGAGCTCTACAGGAACTGCGCAGGTTACTATGCAGAGATGGAGCAGGATATCCAAAGCACGATGAGGATACCGGTTTACCAGAGAGAGGACGGAGAGTTATACCACCAAAAGATTGCACTGCAATTGGGTCGGCGTGACCAAACGCCATTGTTTTCATCGGAGGAAAAGACTGCTGGCAAGCTTTTCTGAAATGAACCAGATTTTATGTGAAGAAAATTTGTCCATAATAGGACACCAGTTTTGTAGCAGCAACCAACAAATTAGCCCATTTTGGAGATCCGTAAGATGGCTTTCCATAGAGTAAAAACAATGTTGTGAAATAAAGAAAGAAATTGCAGAAATGCAACAGAGGTCACAGATATCAGAGTGAATGATGGATGCCAGAGATCTCCTCCTACTAGACAAAGTTTAAGCAAATTTTGAAGTCTTAGAATAGGCTTGAGATTTCACCAGTGAGGATTTCACTGTGTAGTATTTACAATGCCCCCAATCTTTTATAAAGTCACCAACCATGTGCTCTGCTTGATCTCCCTCCAAATTGTGCACTTTCACAGGATAAAATTCCTTTGGGATGAGGTATGAGGATTTTTCATTAATTGGCAAAGTTATCATGTCATTGTGGGTGAATTTCAGAGTGATGTAGCATCTTCTCATTTTTTTTGCCAAGCAAGAAAAACTTTGCTATCAGGAGGCGTTTTGTAAGAATCTTTCAGACTTTGGATTTCTGTTCATAAGGGATTGTTCATAAGGGATTGTAAGGAGTGTCTAGCTAACATGGTAGCACGCCATTGAACAAGAGTTCCTCATTTGTATAAGCTGCATTCTGACATTTTCATATCTCCTTAATACCTTTTTGCATGTTCTTGGTTACTGGTTGGCTGAAGCACATAACTCACCCTCTTTTATGTCACATAACCTGTAAATTTGGTGCTCCCGTGCAATTGGTTATGCATGCTCTCACGTTTACCAAGTCCTTTCCCAAAGATTCTGTTGCAACATATTAAGTTGCATAATTAGAGTCAATTAACATATCAAGATAGCTTCAAGAATGCTATTGTGGGTTTGAACCTTCTTCATGATAGTTGCTGCTTTCCATTTTACTATAGCCACACAAATCTATCAACAGCATATCTTTTATTCCTTTCCTTTGAATTCAAGGCTTCTTCACAACCATAAGTCATCATTGGACAGAAGAACAATGCTCTTATCAAATTAACAACCATTCATGAGCTCAAATTGTTTGTCTTTGCTGAACTTTCTGAATCTTCATCATTGTGTTGTCCATAAATTATTGCTAAACCTGCAAAACCTTTTTGCCTTCCATCCATGTTGGTGTTGCTTTGTTGCCTAGTTTATTTCCTTTTCTCTCAACCAACAAATTATGCCCTTCATTAGATCTAACCAAGGTTTCAATCCTCGGAGCTAAAATAAATGGTTTTGATGGATTGTCCTTAGTACTTAGTTAGAAGTCTCAAATCTAAATGAACAATTCCCAAAGAGCTTTTAACACCTCTTTCACTGAACCATCCTTGGACAAACCTGATTTGGTTTGCATTCAAAACCTTCATGTCTAGTCCAAAAAATTTCCAACCTGCATTTAAATTTTTCTTATTCAAATCCATAATTAGTTGAAAGATAACCATCCTCATTGCACCTTAAGCTTATAAGAAACCATAAGACACTCTTCATTATTTTGGTAATGTACAAGCAGGCATCTCAAATGGCATAACCTACCATGTGCAAGGTGAGGCCCAGATGGAGGTGGCTAATATGTGTAATAAGGTGCACCTTACACATTTCGAAGGTGCCTCACACCTACAAAGGCACCAATTTACATAAGGCAAACTAAGGCACCTCCATATTCTACTTTGTGCTTTACATAGTGGAAAGTCCTGATCCAGACAGCATTGAACCCTAAACATCATACAGGCCCAAAACATTTAATGCAGCAGACCTTTATACATGGGAATGCCCTTGGGGAGGGCATTTCTAGAACTGGGTCATGCTCATGCGGGCCCTTTATTCTGGTCACACCCTCACCCATGGGCTTTAACCTCACAACCAATTTTTGGGTCCTGTTCAAGCACCTTTCTATCCTATCATTATAGGATGTCATTTGCCCACATCTCAAGCACATTGTGCATGAGTGTCTTTCTTGGCTTCAACATTTCCCTTCCATGTTTTGTACCGTCCCTTGTTAACTCTTGCCTTTCATTCCACTTCCAAATCAAATCCAAGTCCTTTAGTGCATCATAAAACAACCTGAACTCCATGCCTCTTGACCTCAATCTGGAACATAACCTTACTCTCCTGAGGGGCATAAAAACTCCTTGCAGCTGTTCATGGGTTGAAGAAGTCATGATTGAGCACCTACCACATACGCCTATATTTCAGTGGGGATACCACAGTTCTCTGTTGAGCTGTAGAAACCATTGGCAGAAAGCTACTAGTTGTGCAAAATATCACAGTAGGTCTTTTAGTTGGGTTCTCATACATGCAGATCCACTCTCCAATCCTAAACTCCTTGGTAGGATCCATAAGCTCTTACATCCAAACACTAGGAATAGTTTCAATAACCCACTCCCAAATGCATTTCTCATTCTCAAGAAACTTGAACCTATCTCTGACCTTTCCCAACTCCAGGAAGCTCTGATCTTGTGGGTCCACAGATCCCCAACTGTGCATAGTCCTTCCCAGTGCAATGTGGAAGCTCTCAAGGATTGAGAGTCCAAACTTGCTACCTCTAAAAGTGGAGCCCCAGCAAACATTGATCTTCTTGATGGAAATATTACAAGACAAGAAATTTCAACTCCTGTAAGAGAGGGTTGGAACAGGATTTTATCCACCATAAATTTCAATGCTCACACTATTTGTCCCCAGACTTTGGACCTTGGTGTTAAAATGTGCCTTTTGATAAAGGCCCAACTTAGGTTAGGCCAACACAATTTGTGTTGAGATGGCAGCATACAATGGGTGATCTTGAATCTTAGTAAAGCTTTCAAGTATGGATCTCCTGGCTCCAATGGTACTAAAACCCATTTACAGAGCAGGGTTGTGAACGCCTCTTCAAGGGCAATCAGAGCTAGTCCTCTAATACTTTTTCGAGCACAACAATCATGTTAATTGATTCTTGCCCTTGTATGGTGTTCGCCTCCAACCCATTGGAAATTGTGCAACATTGACATGCACCTTTTAACTGCCTTTTTTTAAGCCCCCCACCCTGCCCCCCCCAAACAGTACTAGAAAACCAAAGTGTAGCACCAATATTTGCATTAACAATCAGTACTCTTCTATCCAAATGCAAATGTAGTGAACTCCAATATTTCAATTTCTTTTGAATTTTCTTAACTAGAAACTCACTGACTTCTTTGACATCCAAGTTTAGGCTAAATATGATGCCTAGCAACTTAGATAGGTTTCCTTCCCTTTGCCCATTTCCACCTAAAGTTTCTCATCCAGCTAGGTTTTTCCTTCCTCTCTTTGCAACTCTAATAAGCCACAAACTTTTCCCAATTGATTTCAAGATCAAGAGAAAAAGATCTACCAAATTGACCACATCCTGAAAGTTTCTTTCATCCCCTTTGACTGATATTGTTGTGTCATCAGCATATTATTGTGATAAGGCTTGATGTTTTGTTCCTCTTCAAAGAAAAATGCTTCTAATGCCACCTAACCTTTCTACTTCCTTAACCATGAAATTGAGATCTTCTCCGACAAAAATGAAAAGGTAGGGAGTCAATGGGCATCCTGGTCTTATCCTTCTTCCAATTCTCAAAGTCTTAGCTATGCCACCATTAAGGCATATTAATGCTATAATTGCATTCTTGAATAACAAATCCACCATCCCAATGAATTCTTTGGCCATGCCCATCCTCTTTAAAGTTATGAAAAAAAATGCCCAACTCACCTTATAGGCTTTGGCAAAATCCAGTTGTAAGAAGACCAACAGTTGATTGTAATGCTTAGCCCAATCTTTGGTCTCTTGCACTTATCAAGTATGTATCAAATTAATAGAAAAGTTGTTTGATTTGCATATATTGATGCCATGAAAATTGGCTATAGCTTCAAGGCGCAAACACACTAAAGGGTACCAAGGGCATCAAGGTCAAAGTTCTTTCCAAAAATTGCATTTGACATATGAGATTCTTATGTTTTTTTTAATTTTTATATTTTTCATACCTAGTTTAGGTTTGTGTGTTAATTTATTTATTTTTTATAGCATCTTGATCTATATTATTTATATTATGCATCCATGTTTTGAATAACATAAAAATGAATAACTTTTGTTAAAAATACATTTTCAAAATTCATAATTTGCAAGGTCAAAAACATGTTTAAAACAAATCTGTTCAAATATGTTTTTAAATGAATATCATCAATTTCAACTATTCTTTTTTTCTAATTCTCAATATTAAGATTCCCCCTAACTGTGAAAAAGAACAGTGCACATTTGATAACAAAAAAAGATGTTTGAAAAAAATATATATTCATAATTATTTTAAACATAGGAAAAGCCTCTTGACCCATTATCAATTGGAATGGATTTTTTCAAGTAATGGAATCTATATATATATAATCTAATATATTATGTTCCCCTTATGATTTTTTTAAAAAATTATAATTATAAGCATTGTCCACACATCCTATGGCCCCTTTTATTATGTTTACACCCCTAACTACAATGCATTTACAAAAATCTTGTGTGAAACAATACGAAAGTGATGAGTCTTGAATTCCCAAAGCACTTTCTTTCACTTATTTTGAATAATAACATAATCAAACCTTTGTTAACCCTATTAGGAAGGTGGCCTTCCTTGACTGCTATTATTCTCATCTTGAAAAAACCTTCACCTATTATGTCATAGAAAAAGATATAAAATTTTAAAACCACACCATCTAGCTTAAGGGATTTGCCTTTGGCCATGGAATTTGCTATTGCTTATAGTTCCTCTATGGAAATTGACTATGTCATTTCATAATTCATGGCTGGAAAAAATTCCTTCGTACTTGAATTGAGAACTCAAGATTTCAACTTTAATTGCTTAGGAGAATCCTCTTGAGCATTGTATAGTCTATTATAAAAGTTACAATAGACTTTCTTTAACTATTCTTTAATTTTCTAATGTTCTAGTGGTGCCTTTTTCATCTTTTAGAATAAAAACCAATGTTTTGAAAGGTTTCATTATTATCAAAACAAAGAACTCCTTAATGTTAAAATTATTTTCATTTTTCCAACAAATCTTGGCACAAATTTGTTGCCTAATCACCTTCAACTCCTCTCTTTTGAACTTTGTATTTTAGATAGCCAACTTTCGATTTTAAATATTTATCTAAAATTAACTTTTGAAGGTCATTTTGTGCAAGCTCAAACTAGAACCTCAAGTCCTTTTCCTCTTTACAAAATTCTATTATTTTATGCTTGTAGAATTATGTATAAAACTTGACAACCTTCCTCATTTAAAAAAAGAAAGTTACGTCTTTTGGTTGCACATTCCATATATATTGGATTTGTTACTTCATTTTTTCAATGTATCATACATTCAATTTTCAAAAAGAAAACCTTGAAAATTCATCCACAAGCTCTAGTACACATGAAATTGGATGGTGGTCAAACCTCGCCCCATCCAATTCACTACAAAATATGAAAATCTATTTTCCTATTTCTCATGAGGCTACCAACGTAAACTTTATGAAGCCTAGCCATAATTCTTTCCTACCCACTTCTTTGATTATCCCATGAATATTTAAGATTATGTCTAGCCCTTGGAAAATCCTCCACTTCTAAAGTTAATTTAAGTGCTTCCATGACAACCTTTCTTTCTTTGAAATGAGTTTTTCACAAAATGATCATTTGTTTTTTTTGGTTTCCACCATATGTTCTATTCACCACAAAAATACCTTATTATAATCTTTTGAAATCTTTTCTTTCATGAACTTTCATAAATTACTTAATATGTTTGTCAAACTATTAGGAGCATAAACATTAATACATCATAAACTCAGCATTTCATGACTTAATAAATTTGAAAATCATGCAAAATTGTTCATTCATAATTCATACGTTTCACACATTAATCTCATGCATTGAAAACACATTTGACACATGGATTTATAAAAAGACACAAAATTTGTGTGATGTTTGTTCATTTATAAATGCATGCTTCATCCATCAACACATTTATTCATGTGTCAAACATGTTTTCAACTCATGTTATTCGTGAGTGCAAACGGGATAACATGAGCCACACCTACTTACTTTTGAAATTGCTTTTGGAGAAATATTCCTTATGATATATTTATTTATTTAAATCTTCAAAAATATTCAAAAATATTTTTTTAGTTTTTATATTATTATGTCAAGGTTTGTGTAAAAGACTTCAAAATATATGTAATTTTCAAAAGATTTTAAGTCTATTTATAAATCCATTTAATGCTTAAAAACATGCATTACAATGTTTAGTTAATGAGTGATTTTAAAAACTTTTTATTCATCAAATATTTTTCAAATTAATTCACATGTTCCAATGATATATTATGAACCTTATTATATATAAAACATTCATGCTTTCATCATCAAATTAAATTATCATCTAAACGTGCAAAATTAAGCACATGTTTCACTTGTTGTGGCTCTTATTAATGTGACTATAAAATGTACAAACCTATGAATGAACAAATTTCACACTTTTCATTATTATTTTGTCACATGCTAAATTTGTGATGTAATGTATAGGTCACCATAAGGCAACCCCTTCATTTTAAGTAATTGCACTTTGTTACTTCCTAAGGTCCAATAATCTTTGATAAACTTTACTCGCTTAGGATCCATAAGACTGCAAGTCCTTGCTTTCCTTATTTTATCTTTGTTCAATTTTATATCTTTCCTTTGCCTTCAAAATCCACTATTGTGCTCTTGCCCTAAATCTAATTTCTTACATTTTTCACATTTTCATTGAGAAGTTTGTGTTCTTGGAAGCAAATGATGTCCATTTAAGGAATTATTCCTTCAAAAAAATGCCCTAACAAGTATAAACCTTTCTGTCCATATTCAATCGATAAACATTGTAAGACTTGACAAATATATTTTTCATTAGGCATTGTTAAAATAGTAACTTAGATGTGGTCAAACTTTGAATTACTATTGGATATTAATGGATTCCTAGAAATTTGGGTTTACGAATGCTTATACTAGTGAATAATGAATCTTTCACCAATTTTTGGGTTGATTTTCATTATTTTTTCCCACTAATTTAAGATCTAACTAGTTTAATCTTTATTATTTAATAGATTGTTTGAGTATTTGTCTTTGCATTGTGTTTTCATTCTATGTGTTTAGTAACCAACAAATGTATGTTCATGCATGTTAGATGAGATAGATCTTTTGCACTCTAAATGTGTTCACATGAGTTGATTTGTAAAATATCAAGATATTGTTAGAATCTAGGGGAAAAAAATGTATTAAACCACTATTGCAGTCCTTCAATGACACATGGTCTACACACCTTTCATGTGTTAGTTCATTCATTTGTCAATAAACTAAAGTTAGCTAATCATGATGTACTTACGTTTTGCTGTCCTACAACTATAAGATGGCTGACTTTGAAAATTCAAAAAGACTTCTTAATATTTGGGAAATTTTATTTGAGCTCCTTTCTTTTTGCCCAAATTTTGCATGTTTCTCAAACCTTCAAAGATAAGAGGACTTGCTATAGAATCCTTTCACACCCAATTGAAAATTTTATTGTTCTTAGCAACGATGTTTAAGGTTTTGATTAAATTTTCCTTATCTATGTTGTTGTTTCCCATACCACTATTTAGAATAGGAATTAATCATTGAAGGTTTTGGTTGGCGGCATTCAACCTTCCATTCAAATCCTTTAAAACACCATGTTTTCCTACCTTATTAGTGACAAGCTATAACACAATCTTTCCTCTTTCTTATTGCATTAAAGATAGTTGCAAGGCTTTTGCGCAATCTCAAAATTTCATGCTTCCTCGCTATTCACACCAACTTCTTACAAAATGGATAGTGTGGCGTTTGCAATCAAAGGAGGAACTTTCCTAGGGGTACCTAAATTTGAAGTCTCCTTCACCTTTAAAGACCTTCAACATTTGAGTTGGTAGAGTGACTTTTGCATATTGCAAAGAAAACAATTCCATGGACCTTAGTTGCCATGAAATATGTGTGGGCAATGCCATCTAATCACTTCCTATGGTACACCTAAGGTGCCCAACCTTTTTTTTTATTGGTGAAATTTTATCAAAAATTTGATATGAAAAACTAAAAATGCAGTGATTTTTTATTGTTGGAATTTGAAAAAGACTAAGAAAAATCAGTAGATTTATATACAATGTTAAAGTAGGTAGCCAGAAATATATATAGAAGGATATATATATATAATCTTGTGGTTATAGCCAATTTTGGCTAAATATTCTTTTGGATGATCACCACTTTAGCCACATCACAAATTTGACCCCAAAAAAAGTGAAGGTGCCAGCATTTTTTCCTTTTTCGTTTTTTGGGGGCAAATTTTCACCACTTGGCATAAATTAAAATCCAGTGTGACAGACGATTTTTGTGAAAAAAATTGTGTCAAGGTCATCAGATTTCGAGGAATTTATTTTCTTCTAAAATTGCCATATTTAGAGAATAGGTTCCAACGTCGCCAAAATAGAGCAGAATTCTTAAATTTTTCAACTTTCCTCTCTGACCTGTAACCAAATTTGCCTACTTCTTCCTCTTCTGGATGATCGCCATTTCTGGCTACATCACAAAACTTGAAACTATAAGACCCTCAAAGATGCCCTCCAAGTACACTTGGAAATTCTAGTGGAGAGCTTCACATATATTGAAAACAGCATATGGATAATGGATATCTCCTCTAGCATAATTTAGGGTTCAGGACCAAAACCCTAGAATGTAGGTAGGTATCTTCCTCTAGCATAATTGAGGGTTTAGGGTTTAGTACCTAAACCCTAGCATATAGGTAGGTATCTTCCTCTAGCATAATTGAGGATTTTGGGTTTAGGACCTAAACCCTAGCATATAGGTAGGTATCTTCCTTTAGCATAATTGAGGGTTTAGGACCTAAACCCTAGCCTATAGGTAGGTATCTTCCTTTAGCATAATTCAGGGTTTAGGGTTTGGGACCTAAACCCTAGCATATAGGTAGGTATCTTCCTTTAGCATAATTCAGGGTTTAGGGTTTAGGACCTAAACCCTAGCATATAAGTAGGTATTACCCTTTAGCATAATTCAGGCTTTAGGGTTTAGGACCGAAACCCTAGTATTGCTACCTTTATCTTCTTAGAGCAAACTCTACAAAAGGCAACGATGGGCATAAAGTGCTGTGATCTATAGGCCTACTAGTCCACCACTCTTGCGCTGCCACTTGCATCGTCGCTTTAGTTTCTCATATGCTCTTTGTTGTATGGTTGCGGTTGTCTTAGAAGCTCGTCACACCCATTTCGTCTTCCGCGGACTTGGATGATTGGCATTTATGCTGCTTTACACATCGCCACTTTAAGAACTCCTATGTCTACTAGACTGGTTGTCATAGTAGTCGTGGCATCTAGAAATATCTGAGCACCCCATTTGATGCGTAGTTGTTGCAAATTTCTAGTCTGTTTGTCTTCTGTTCACAATTCCAGGCTCCTAATCCCCCCATTCATATCTTCTTTTTTTTCTTGTGTTTCTCTTTTGAGTTCTGAATTCTGAACCGAAATACGGATCCAGACTTGGTGGGAGTCCTTTTTACTTTAGATTTGTTGGGTGTTTAGAGATTTGTTTCTTTTGGGTTTTGGGTGTTTTGGGAATTGGGTGTGTTTGATGCACGGAAGAGCCGAGACTGATGGGTAATTTAGGTGCAATGACTTGTTTGACACCAGTGCCATCTTCTTCTCATTTCTTTGCTCATATGCCAGCAATTGCTAAAGCTCATTATTGCATCAAGAATCCAGTTGCAGTTACCAAGCTTCCTAGTGTCCCTTTTCTTCTGCTCAGCAATCCTGGTAGTACAACCGGTTGCTTCAATTTCGTGACCACTACTAGCAGAGACTCCTCATCATCCAGACAAATAGCTCAGGTTTCATGTTTTGCAGCTCAGAAGGATAGCCCTAGCCCCACCATTGAGGAAGAACAAGAAGCACAAGAGCAAGGAGGACGTGGGTTCACTGAATCTCAAGGAAATGGGTCCTCAGTAACTGTAAAGATTTTGGGTCCAGATGGAAATGGAGTAGCTGAACTGGAGATGGAGAGAACAGGAAATGAAAGTAATGGTGAAGGATTTCGACCCAAAAGAATAGCATTCGATTATGGGTTTCAAGCCAAATTCATAAGTACTGGCCCATATGTTCCCCGCAATGTATTTAGACTTGCTTTCGAAAATTTTGGGCGTGAATGGCGGGTAAGCATCATCATCATCACCATCATCATCCCAGAGTCTCCTTTGTCCAGGCCTGATTTCTCACTGTTCACTTGTTGCCAATTTGGACTCTGAATTTCACAATCTTCAAATTAGGTCTTCTCTTCTCTTCTCTTTTTCAGATTCTGACTTTCATAAAATCTTCAAATTAGGTATTCTCTTCTCTTTTCCAGATTCTGAATTTCATAAAATCTTCAAGTTAGGTCTTTTCTTCTCTTTTTCATACTCGGAATTTCAGAATCTTCAAATTAGGTCTTCTCTTCTCTTTTTCAGACTCTGAATTTCAGAATCTTCAAATTAGGTTTTCTCTTCTCTTTTTCATAGGCTTTGAATTTCAGAATCTTCAAGTTAGGTTTTCTCTTCTCGTTTTCATGTACTTTGAATTTCAGAATCTTTAAGTAGTTCTCATCTTTTCCCTTTGCAACTTATAATTTCATCGCAGTTTGACATCAAACTGTACCTAGACATAATAGGAAAATTCAAGACACTGTGCATTGAGCAAAGGGGTGTAAAGAAAGCATGTTATTTTGCAGCTCTTCCTCTTTGGACACTGCACTGATCTGCTAATATATTGTTGAAAAGCTTGCCATCCAGTGTCCAGATGGCCATGTAATTTTTTTTCTTGGTCAGAAACTGTGTCTTGAATATGCAGTTTGTTGCAACCCTAAACTCCCAGAAATTTAGTTTATTTGGGTTTGTTACTTGACAGTGGATGTGGTTGGGATTTATGGCAGGCATTGCGTCGCTTTATTCTGTTTGGTGAACTCAAGAGAATTGACCGTAACTTTCTTCTTTCTGTCCTTTCCTGTCTTGCTTTCTGTTCTCTAAATAGTTGAATCCTTGAGAGGCAATCTGTGAATGCTTATTCAAAGCTGCTACATAAACATATTTTGAGGGAAAGTCACAAAAGCATATTGGATGGATTGTTGAGGAACTACCGAAGGGATTTATTCTTGTTCATATCTGTACAACTGACATCAGTTTCTTTTCTCTGCAGCGGCACAATTGAGTGGTCCAATCGAGTTTGTGACAGCATACACAGGGCGAGGCTTTCGGCTATTATTAAGAGGTCTGGACAAGTTCCTTACACTCTATGATGGTCTGACGGAGCTGCAACCCCTTTCCACGGTACTATGTGTTCCACTCATCTTTCAGGCTGCTTCTTTCAGTCAATGCTTTGTCAGCTCTGGCTTCTTTGCTGAAGAATATAAGTTGAACCTGATGGAACAACACATTGATTACTCTTCTATGGATTTGTGGTTGTGTTTTTATTCTTCCCCAGAAAGGGGAGAATATTGAACAAGATGATTTAAGGGAAGCATTGAAGAATTTAAAGTTAAGCAACGAAGCTGTGTCAGCAAGAGAAAACAGCCGTCCACCTGTGGAGGCTCCATGGTGGATACGTGCTCCATACATCCTCCTTTGTGCGGTATGCTTGCTACCCTTTTCTTGGCCTTGTCATTGTTTTCAAGTCTGCAAGGTGTAGTGTGGATGGTGATTATGCATTTGAATGGGTGTTGTTGGAGAAATGATGAGCTCATGCTTGTGCAATTTCACCACAGATGCTGGACGTTATATTTAAGGACCGACCCATTCAGCGCTTTTGGTTTCTTGAAACTGTAGCTCGAATGCCATATTTTTCGTATCCTCTCAAAATTTCAAAATTTGACCATCTGCTGTAAATGTCATAGTCTATTCTGTGGCACATGAGAATGTAAAGAAATGGAGGAAATTTAAAAGAACAAAAGGAGACATCTATGATAAACATATAGATCAGACTAAGCTTGAGCAAAAAACTGGAGCAACAACCAAAATGTTCAGAAATTCCACGCCACTAAGGTATGGAGGTGCAGTCAATGAAGTTTGCAATTTCTTGCTTACCTATGGAGTAAGGGATCCTTAAGAGGGAAAAAGATACATCTCCATGCTCCACCTGTATGAGACACTTGGATGGTATGCATATCTTTCCCTCATCATCACCTGCTCATGTATGTCATAATTTTCTGTTGCAGAGGCTTTACCATGTACCAGACTTGTCTCTGATATAGACCATGACTGTCCAACTTGGCCTACTATGTATATGCCTTCAATCTGAGGGGTTTCTTTGAAAATCAGAGGTAGTAGTGGATGCACCAAATCTTAGTTACACTAAGGCAACTAAATGTGCTGTATCATGTGGCAGGTGGCGTGCAGGGTCTGAAGTGCGGAGGGTTCATTTTGCTGAGGTACTCAATCCAAGTCATGGTATCATCATGCTTATTATCAACAACTAGAACAGAGCTTCACTTACCACTAAGTCCCTATGACAATCTTTGAATTGTCAACAGAGGGCATTTTCAACAAGATTTGAAGAATTGACAACAATAATAAAGTTTGAGAGGTCAAGTGTTTGTTTTTTGAGGAGTCTTAATTGCCATTCATTTAACCTGCTGGACAGGAATGGAATGAGATGCATCACTTGAAAATCATGGAGTCGTTGGGAGGAGATTTGGAGTGGGCTGATCGTTTCTTTGGACAACATGCTGCCTTCTTTTACTACTGGGTAGCATACTCCTTTTAAGAACCCAAAACCTCGTATTCTAGCACATGGGTTCTTGAATGTTCTGCTTGACCTGCAACTTGATATCATGAAATTGGCATTTTCAATGAAGTGCATCTGGATGTAGGACCTACAGAAAGTCTATGTTACACTCATTTCTGTTGTAGGAACTCCTTTTCTGTTTTCTCCAATCCATCTTTCCATCATTTTGACTTACAATTTTTTTTAATTGGGTTTGTTTGTGGTAGATTCTGAATCTGATGTTTTTAATCTCACCAAAAGTGGCTTACAACTTTTCCGAGCTTATTGAAATGCATGCTGGTGGGTAGAACTGGAAGCCCAAACTTTGTGAGTTATCAGTAACTTGAAGCTCCCTTAATCCTGAAATTGAATGTACTGATGAATTGTTTATCCTGAAAAATTGGTCATGTATAATATCCATCCATCTGATGGGATATGGAAATTATTGTCTCCTTTGTATGTCCACTGCATCCAAGAGTATTTGTTCATTTGTTCCTCACTGCTGTGACATTTGTGTGTACAGTGGATACCTATGGAGAGTTTGTGGATGAAAATGAGGAGCTGCTGAAGAAACTCCCTCCCTCTCCTGTGGCTGTTCGCTACTATGAGAATGAAGACCTCTATCTGTATGAATATGAAAACTGTCTGTGTTTGTTTTCTGCAATTTATTTGGTAAATTACTGAAGGATTTATGATCTCATTAGCTAGCGGGTTTCTGACTGGAGCTAATGGTATATGTATGGCAGGTATGATGAGTTCCAGACAAGTCAAATGCCTGAAACTCGAAGGCCTAAAATTGACAGCCTTTATGATGTATTTGTCGCTATATGTGTATGATTTGCATCTCTGATCTCCTTTCCCCTCCTTTATTTTCAGCTATATAGTAGGGCTGTGTAAGGCTATTTTTTTCCTTTCAGATGCCTATTTGGGTTGCATGGGGAACTGTCAAACACTAGAGGAGACAAACCTTGATTGGAGAACTGGCCTCTTCTGGAGTCAAGTATGGAAAGCTCTTCAAAATGACAAACTACTATAAAGAAATTTATGGGTTTTTGGTGCAGGGGGATGAAGGGGAACATGTGAAGACCATGGTTGCTTGCCAGCAACTTGACATACCTGTTAGAAGCCCACATGACAGAAAGAAGAAAGCGTGAGGAGCCTATTCTTTCTTCAGTGAAAATAATGACTGAAGCATGTGCAAAATCAGTATTGTCCTTGAGATGAAGAAAACCATGTTGGAGAGATTTCATTTGCGCATATGCCTGTACATGCAATTGCTGCAGATTTCATGTTTGTCAGATGCATAGACATATACCTATTACAGTTTGGTTGAAACACATTCTCATCCCTGGTAGAAAATATTGTCAGGGACCCAAATGGTACTCTATATTGTGTGAAACCTCATGAAAATGCAATAGTTGAGAATAGTGTAGCCTTTGGATTGGGCTTTTGTTCATGATGCAATTTGAAACCTTGAGGCAACTGATTTGTGACATTATGTGTTGAAAGATCAACCAAGTGCAGCTTAAGAGGGTTTTATTAAGTCGGTGTATTACTGTTAGAACATGATTGCAAATATCTTGATTGAGGGAGTTCTGATCAACAAGAGTGTTTTTCTCCAAAGCTTGATGGGAGTTATTGAATGTGTAAAATGATAGTTATGTTAAGGAGACAGATGGATATCCACACTCTACGACGGTGCTTTTACATCCTAGATGTTTGGGCATTGGTTTGAAGTTTGTAACTAGGAGATACTCAAGTTAACATTTTATGGTCTTGGCTAGGGATGTTCACAATTGTTACAACCCTAAACCCTAAACCCCTTTGATTACACAAAATGTGTTTATATGGTTTTCATTGTGCTCTCAATGGAATATTGACCAACCAAATTTTGATGGAGCTTTGGATCTCAAGAAAACATGTTGACACTGGAAATGCCATCTTTCTAGTTGCATTGGACAACGTGTATGAATGAACTCACATAACCCACTTAGGAATGTAATGACAATAATGTAACATTTAAACTACCCTACTACTTTTGTGAGATATATGGATAGTTCTTTCACATCAAGACTAATGGAAGACTTTTTCGTAGGAAGTGCAAGGAAGTGCTAATTGATAAATTGTCATAAGGATGCAACAAATCCTGCTATAATTACCTAGTTGAGAACTAAGAACATTTTTCCAAAGTTGCATGGCTACAAAAACTTGAATTCACAACAAAAATTTATAATGATCCCAACGCTTCCATTCTTATTTTATGAAAATCTCCTCTTAATTGGAAATTCACTTAAGGCAATAAATGAAAAAAGTATGAAATTAAAACAATCACAATTAAAACAAAGAGTTGGCCTCTTGTTTTGACTAGAATTAGGATGAAAGCTTTAGTGATAGACCCTACCAACAATTCTTAAATGTGGAATTGCCTCATTTGCTTAAAATTAGGGAAGACATTATTATGGTCCACAACCTTCAACATAGAAACAAGATTCAAGAGTCAAATGACTAAGGATTCAACAATGACATCCTTCACTTGAGTCATCCTAGAAAAAACGGCCTTTACCTAGGTCTCGAAGATGGGATGTGGATCAAATTTTCAGTTCAAAACTTGGCAAAAGGCAAGTGAGTAGGGTTCCATTTTGGCTCTTGGAATAAGTATGTGAAGTGTGGAAGTCATAGGAAAGGTTTGCAAAGATCACACCACAATGGGAAACACATTCCCAACTCACAAGGAGCTAGGAAGTCGGTTGACAACTTGTGAAACCTCACAACATGCTAATAGGTACACTAAATAGTTACCATTGATACCACTTGGGGAAAGTAGCTTTTAGGGTTCCTTTTTAACCCATGCAACATGTAACACTAAAGGTGCATTCATACTTAATGTTAAGGACTTTAGTATTAAGTCACCTAACACCAAGCTAGTCATTTAGGGCATAAACCTATTTACCATGAAGATTTTATGTTAAGATAACATTCACTTAATGTTAGACAATCACCCATTTAACATTGGGTGCCACCTAAGATGCCACCTAGATTTTCACTTAACATTACATGTGAATGCACTTAAGGCCCACTTTAGATTGGGCCCAGGGTCCAAATTGGTAGGACCAATTTGGACTCATTTGAAGCAAATTGAATCCTTTGAGTTGGACCATGCCTTGGACCCTAGCTTGCATCTTGGTTCTCCAAATCATGAGCTATCCTTTGAGCTTTCTTTTTTTTTTGGGTCAGAACCAGTTGATTTTCCCTCTAAAATGGTGCCATGTAAGTTTAGCCTTGATTTGCAACTTTTTGGTCTTGGAACACGCTAATCTAAAGGCCATGGGTCCAATTTGTGGCTCTCGGCCAATAGGATTGCTCTATTTCATTGGACCCTAGACCTTGAACCCTCATCTAAACTGGCCCTAAGTGTCAAACTCCATTACCTCCACCAACACACCATGAAGGATGGATGGTAAGTCCTTGTCCATAAAGGATGGATGGTAAGTCCTTGTCCGTAAAGGCCTTGTCCGTAAAGGATGGATGGTAAGTGGTCATGAACAAGGTCCAATTGCAGTTCAAAGATGGAACTATTTTCAGAAAAATTCCCAACTTCCCACACTTCAAAGATTCAGAACTACTTTCATAAAATCCCAAATTGTAATTCAAAGACTGAATTACTTTCATAAGATCCAGAGTTTCAATTCAAAGACAAAACTATTTTCATAAAATATCGCACTTGCAATTCAAAGATTGAACTATTTTCATAAAGATCCCACTAGCGATTCAAAGATCACAAATAGTTTTGCAAAATCCAATCACAATTTTCAAAGATTGATGAGAATTCCAACTAGCATTGCTCCAGGTTCCTCAAAGTCCTCTCTATTTACACAAGATTTCCACAAAAGGGTACAAATGAACATTGTAGCAAAACTTTTTGGGAAAAAAAAAAGGAAAGTTGTTGCAGATTGCAACTGTCTCATGCTTTTCACCAACAAACACAGAGCTCTTTGCTTTGCATTTCATTTGGTTGCCTACAAAGAGAAGAGCATTGTTTGGTTCATCAAGCTTGCAAACAAAGAGCTACTAGAGTCCAGTTACAAAACTCTCAAACTAAATTCTAGCCTCAAAAACTGCTACTGGATTCTGTTTCGATCTAAAGATAAAAGCGCGAAAGAAGATCAATCTCTACAAATTTATGTAGAGATTTCACATCAGAGCTGTGTGATTGTAGATTCCTCACTACTAAAGTCTAATTCAATTATGGAGTCATGTAGTCACAGTTGTTGTTGCATACGACTACAAACAAACAAACATTGTCATAGATCCATGTTTTTGCCATACTAAGTTTGATTTCAACTATGGAGTCATGTAGTCACAGTTGTTGTAGCATATGACTACAAACAAACATAGTCATAGATCCATGATGAGATGATGATGAGGAAGAAGATGAGGAAGATGATGATGATGATGATGATGCATTACTAGCTACTTACTGAGCTCTCTTGAGGGAGGAGAAAGCAATCTTGGCAGCAATGCCATCGCCATCAGGAGGAGCGAGAGTGATCTCATCATACCTGAGAAAGAGCTCTGCAACAAAAGCTCTGCTCATGGCAACCACGAAGTCCTTACCGGGACAAGTCTTGTTGCCGAGAGTGGGTTCGCCAGTTTCGGGACCATTAGACCAGATGACATAGGGGAGGAGCTTCTCGGCTTCGGGACCCACGAACCTCTTGGGCAGAAATGTGTGGGGATCCTGGAAGATGACCGGATCTGATGTCGCAAATGGTTGAAACCCAGCAAGCATCTCCCCTTTCTTCACTTGGAAAGCAGCGGTATGAGACTCGATCACGAAATCACTTTTTGCAATTCCATACTGGTAAGGCACGGGAGGATTGATGCGCAGAGACTCCCATACAACGGATTTCACCAACTCCATGCTCTCCAATCCCTTCATGGTCACGGATCCGCCGTTGGCGTTCACCGCAGCACGCACCTCACGAACAAGCTCTTGTTGCAGTGATGAGCCCCCTTGAGCTATGGCTCGCAGGATTTGCGGAAGCAGAATCCCGAATCCGCCGAAAGAGTTGAAGCAAGTGAAGAAGAGCACGTTGTTGATGGCGTCATGTTTGTCGATTCCGAGTTTGGTCGCGAGATCCACCACTTCTGTTGCGTATGTGCTCAGGTATGCGTACAGAGCGTCGTATTCTTTCTTCACCAAGCTGAAGGGTAGAGGGAAGGAATGGAAGGTAAGCTCCTCGAGGAGATGAGGAAGACCCAAGCCCGTGACGGGTGCGATTTGTGGTGCTACCCATTTCTGTGCATAAGCTCCTCCGTTTCTCCCCAAGCTTGCAGGTCCTGGAGCTACGGGATCGCGACCTACGATGGCGCGCATCTGAAAGTTGAAGGCGAATTGCAGATTCTCATCTGTGAAGCTGGCTTTCTCTCCCTTGGCAAGATTCGATTCCCATACCTGGAAGCTCTCGGAGATGGCCTTGTGAAACTCGGGTAAGAACTTGCGGCCGTTGGTTTTGAGAATCTCGAACACGAAGGTTTTGAGCTGGGTGTGTCTTTCTTCGGAAGGATCCAGATACGCGAGCACGCGAACTCCCCCCGTATAATCCCAGCTCGGATGGTATGTCCCCGTGAACACATCCTTCTTCAAGACTTTGTTCACGTCGAACAGCACCGGGTAGCTCTTGGCATCCAGCAACAGGATGACTCTGGGATCTGGGAAACCAGGTGGCCCTGGCGGCATGTTCACTCGGAACACTGTGCTCTGGTACTTCTGCACCCGGCTGGTGAAGAATTCTCCCAGTCCTTGAAACCAGAAGAAATCCAATCTGTCCTTGATTGCACCCAGTGTGCCTCCATACTCCCCAGGAATCGCCTTCAGCGGCAACTTCGAGTCGGATCCTGAATCCGAGGCTGTGGAAGCCTCGGAAGTAGAAACGCAAGAGATTCTCAGAGCTGCAAGCTCATCACCATCGCCATCATCGCTGAATCTTCTTCTGCTTCTTCTACTTCTTCTTCTGGTTCTCGCAGCAACACTAGTAGTACTACGATGAGAACTTCCCCCAACTCCTGCTCCATTCTTCAACCCCTGTCCATGCAACTCCTGCACAAATCGCAGACTTTTTGCAGAAGCCAAGGTGGAGCAAACCTGGACATCACTACTACTTGCAGCAACAGTAAGAGCTCCTCCTCCAGTCAAGCTCCAGTTTGATGCAAGTACCAACTGGTTTACCGCCATTGCTGTAACACAAAAACTAGAGCTCTGCAAGTCTTCTAAAATCCTGAGTCCTAGTTTGCACCCAAATCTCAAACACCGTTTTCTTCCTCAAGCTTGCTGCTTCTGCTTCCTGTAGCAGCTTTGCCAAAGGAAGGGGGGGAAAAAAGTATAAAAACAAACCTCTCTCTGGCTCTCTCTCTTGCTCTCTCTCTCTCTCAGAGTCTCCTCCTCTTCTTCTTCGTCTTCTTCACTTTGAGCTCAGAGAGTTGTCCTAGTTTGCATCCACATCCAACACCCTTTCTTCCTCAACCTGCTTCCTGTAGCTTCACCCCAAAAAAAGTAAAACAAAAAAATTCTCTCTGGCTCTCTCAGAGTCTCTTCTTCTTCTGGGGAGTTTACTGTGCTTTCCTTTGAGCTCAGAGAAGTTCTAGTGTGCACCCAAATCCACACACCCTTTCTTCCTCAAGCTCTGCTTCCTTTAGCTCTTAAAAAAAAAACTAACAAAACAAAACGTGTGTGGAAAAAAGTCTCACTCACTTACTCACTCAGAGATTATTGTCTTCTCCCCAGGAGTTTAGTGTGCTTCTCCTTTGAGCTCAGAGTTGTTGAACAACTGATATCAGAGAGAGAAAGAGAGAGAGAGAGAGAGAGAGAGAGAGATCTAGGCTACACAATTTCACTACTTACACTGACAACAAAGAGCAGAGTGTGTCTGAACAACACCCATCCCTCAAGGACACACACTGAACTAACCCCCATACATACATTGCCAAATATGGGCTGTTGGCATTTCTGTCCTTCTTTCTCTCTTTCTTCATCCTCTTGCTTGCATGTGGGTGGACTTTCTCTCACTACTTTGAACTTGTTTGAAGATCAACTTACATTTTTTTTCTTCTTTTGTTTTTGGTTTTTCCTCACTTGTACATAATAGGTCCAAACTTCCAAACTTCTTTTTCCCATTCCCAAGGGTGTCTTAGAAGCCCCAAGTGAATAATGAATGGTATGTATAATCCCAAAATCATGTTGTAGTTGATTTGTTGCGACTGTTTAGTGTTTGCCATCCTTGCCTAAACCCCAGTGGATGGCCCAATCCAAATGAATGAGTATTTCACATGGGCCAAGTCAAATGTCATATCTATTGAAGCCTTTCTTTTTAGTGCCCTCCAAATTCCAATCTTCAAAGACAACCTGATTATTAATTTTTTTATTAATTAAAATCAAATTTAATGGGATCGCATAAAACAAACAACAGCACCACGCGAGAAAAATAATAGCACCAACATGAATAAAGCAACAACATCAACACAAGAAAAGCAACAGCACAAACAAACAAAAAATAACACTTTTAAAATTAAAAAAGTGCAACTTTTTTTTGTAAGTGATTCCCTAACCATAAACAACTACACCTCCCTACAATTGAACAATAATTTGTAGATGATTTTTTCAAATTGGAGCAATGAAAATGTGAAAATTGGTCAATGTTGCTTAATTACATTTTTTAAAAATTAAAAAATTCAAGTCATCCAGCAAGTTCACAATACATGTTACTTCATATCCTGCATTGCACATGCATAGAACAGCACTGCTTTGCTTTGGCTCACATTTTATAGGAGGAGAAAAGGAATCTTTGTAAAGACAAAATTAAATCTACCCCAAATTTAGGGTTATAGATCCTCTCTTGAATAATCCCCACAGATATCTCATGAAATAGCTACAATAATGATGTAAAAATAATAGACAAGGGACATAGATAGAAAACAACCACCCAAACATTTGAGAACCACATCTCTTGAACCTTTAAAACTCTAACTTCAAGTGTGAAAATCATCTTATAAACTAAAATTTATTTATTTTTTGCACTTGCCCATCAAAACTGACCATCCCATGCAAAACAAGACCACTTGCAAAAAGCCCTAGTTGTTTCTCTTTTTGGTTGGTGGTAGGCTAAAGGAGCTCACCTTATTTTCCATGTGACTAATATCTCCAATAAGTCAAGGTGACTCCATAGGCGGCACCTTACACCTATTAATTGGCATAAAGCACTCCAAGAAATTTCCTAGGGTATCCACCCATGAATATCTTTTTGGAAAAGGAATGGGATATAATGCCTACTCCTTAAAAGGGGTTGTTGTCTTATGCCTATGAATAGGTGTAAGACCTAAGAACCCCGTCATTGTCCTCCTCCTCCTCCTCGGCCTCATGATGTACCTGTGTTTAGGTTCCTTTATAACCTTTGACTTGTGCTTTACATGGTTAAAGCCCATGGTTGGGGACATTGACAAAATGTGTGATCAAATGCCTCTCATTTTGGGAATGCCCCGACCCTAGGCCCTTATCTTATAGGTAAGGTGCCCCTTAATAGGCACAAGGTGCTTGGGGAGCTAGAGTGGTGGGGGGGACTAGTGACCTCATGGTATGCGCATTCATTGTTACCTCGTGATCCATAATTGTTCAATTTCATGATTCCTCTTGTGCTTTCGGCCTTATTAGGGACCCACAAGTGTGGGTATGGGCATTCATTCATGAAATGTGAGGCTAGTCAAAGCCCCTCGGGAATGAATGGCCCCACTTTGAGGCATTATTATTACCCCTCCCTACAGGTGAAAAATTAGTGTCGTTACAAAACACTATCCTTGATTCAAACACACCCTAACCCTAAATTGACATGGAGTTCCTCCATCGGCATGCCATTTGGAGCCTATGAACACACTCCACATGATCCCAAAAACAATTTCTTAAAATTTTAAGTTTTTTTTTTGCTTCCTACATCAATTTTAAAACCATCAAACATCCTTGTTTTTTAAAAAATAATTTGGATCATGGATTGTTTTTTAGAAACCATGATTATCAGCTGTCATGGGGTCACAAACCGGCACAACACCACCAATCCCACTTAAGCTAACTAGTTTATCATACTCACCTAACAAGTTAGGTCAAATGTAAAATTTAAAAGGCACGGTGCATAATAATAACTATCCATCTACGAAGACTAATTCTCAAAAAATATGCCTTTGACATCTTCTTAAATGATGAAACCCTACCAATCAAATATAAACCAAAGCACCCAAAAAAGGGAGAACACAAGGAACAAAATGGAAGGACCCATGTCCAAGAAGACAAAAGAACCACTTAGGAAGGCGAACCACAAGGGGGAACATCAAGTTCTCAAACCCTCTCATGTTATGAGAAGCATATTAAATAAGGAAAGAGGAGGACCTCCTGCAAGGACACTTAGCTTAGAAAAACCCTCACCTACTGCAATAGCCCCTCGAAAAGCATATTAAATAAGGAAAGGGAAGGACCTCCTGAAAGGACACTTAGCCTAGCAAAACCCTCACCTACTGCAACAACCCGGTGAGAAGCATATTAAATAAGGAAAAGGAAGGACCTCCTGAAAGGACACTTAGCCTTAAAAAAAACCCTCATCTACTGCAACAGCCAGATGAGAAGCATATTATACAAGGAAAGGGGGGGAACCTCCTGAAAGGACACTTAGCCTGAAAAAAACCCTCACCTACTGCAACAACCCATCTCAAAATAGGGACCACCTACACCTTTTGTAACAACATTGACACCCTTTGTTTATAAAATGTGTGCAAAACTGAGAAAGGAGGGCCTCCATCTTAAAACACTATTCATTGTTAATACTTTTAACTCTAAAACCCTCTGAAAACCCTAAACCCTTTGGAGGCAAGGAATTTTCATTATCAAAAGAGTCCCACACATATTTCTTCTTGTGTCTCCATGCACATATTAAGAGATAAAAGAAATGAATGCTCGAAAATAAAAATAATTAAGCAATACCCATGCAATTAATAAGCCTGGTGACAAATTAGATTTATATCTTAGCCTATCCCATGCCTAAATTTCAATTGGCATTTGGAGTAATAGAATCAGTGAGCTTCAACACTTGCAATGGATGAATGAGCTTGCACTCAAGCCCTCTTGTGCACCCTCAAACTCCAAGTCCCATGTGATCAATTAATTGATTAGCCTAATTCAAAATTAGAAAAGATAATAACCAAAATGCTTTAAATTCAAAGAAATCTTAGACACCCATTTGCCTAATAGGCTTTTCCATTATATAATAACAATATTATTATTATTATTATTATTATTATTATTAGGTAGCAAAAGAGGGTGACTTGGAAGTTGGTAGGCTGGTATGGTATGTGAATAGGATCCAATTCTTAGTATGTGAAGAATAAGTCTTACATGGATGGATGACATGGATGAGCTGCAGCCCAGCTCTTGTGAAGAGGACTTGGCATGTGAAGACTAAGTACCCACCACTTTAGCCTGCATTATTATTTTCTCTTGGAATGAAGCCACATGCCTAATTATTTTTGCCTTGTGAGAGCTAGGCGGCTACTAGTGTTTCAAAGATACCCTATTGAAAAACAAGAGCTAAAGACAAAAGAAAAGGCATTAAAGTGAGGGTGGTAGGGTGGGTCCACTTAAGTGGCTTGAGTTGCAAAAACCCTAAGCCAATAAAGTGCAGATGGGCCATGGTGGGGTGGGGGCCACTTAAGTGGCTTGAGTTGAAAAACCCGAAGCCAATAAAGTGAAGATGGGCCATGGTGGGGTGGATCCACTTAAGTGGCTTGAGTTGAAAAACCCTAAGCCAATAAAGGGAAGATGGGCCATGGTGAGGTGGATCCACTTAAGTGGCTTGAGTTGAAAAACCCTAAGTGAACCCTAACAAGCTTCTGTTCTGGGCATGTGTGGCAACAGTTTGACAAATGTTTTGCAAACTATTTTTAAAGTAGTACTATAGTGTAACTATGCCTATCATTGAACATGCCCCCCCCCC
>Ga0209611_10000202_pt1 | contig 76624 bp, 55 predicted proteins | sample S1TSphgellanicum_3_FD_187693 | JGI IMG/M metagenome (GOLD analysis project Ga0209611, IMG submission 187693) | Host-associated microbial communities from peat moss isolated from Minnesota, USA - S1T2_Fc - Sphagnum magellanicum MG (SPAdes) (version 2) | ecosystem: Host-associated > Plants > Peat...
TATATAATTTATATTCTTATATTAGAAGAAATTAATTAATGTAAATAATGTGACATTACTTTCAAATCATTGTAATTATTTCAGATAAGAATTAATTAGTATGTGCATAATTATTTTCTAATTGAACATAATTATTTGCACTTTGTAATTTATAACTTCAAACCTGAATTAAAAATTTGAAATAATTACAATGTAGTTAAAATAATTATTTTACTGATTGTAATTTCACGAATTATTATATAATAATATTATCTAAAAACATTTGGTGATTAATCATCTATGATAAATATTTTATAGTAATTTTACAGTAATTATAAAAATTAATGTTATGTTTGACAAATTATTGTATTTATAGTTAATAATTACCAAGAGAAAATAATTATTTGACCTATAATTATTTTTTCAACAATAAATGTAAGTATACAGTAAGTAATGTAATTAGTTGAATAATAATTTTTAAACAATTGGTGTAAGAATTTACTTTCTAATAACAATTGTTAATTCATTACTTATAATTTTGAAATAAATATTTTAAAATTTTAACTTTGAAATTATAGTCATTAAAATAATTTTACATTAATTATATTATATATAATTCAATCAGATTCTAAAAAGTAATTAAATATTTTTAAATATTTTATTTATTTATTTATTTATGAGGTATGTATTAAAAACTTGTGAGTAACTAAAAAACTAGTTTGTTAAATATTAAAAAGTTATTGCTTATTTAAGTAATTGATAATGAATATTGAATATTTGTAGTGTATAATTTATAATTTAAATATATGTAAATTTAATCATTATTAATTAAATAATTATCTAATATTTGAATTGTTTAAAAATTTGAAAAGTAAGAAAGTAAGGCATGAAGAAAGTTTTGGAATTCCAACTTAGTTTGTAAGGAAGTTGCAACTTCAAAATTTATCGCATATTGTTTGTTCTTCATTCCTACTTTGAACATTATATAAACAAGGGGGTGTGCCCATCCAATTTCACATTATGAAATTAGTGCACATGGGATGAGCTAATCAAAAGGCTCAACCCAAAACAAAAAAATAAATAATGCACAATTCTGAAGTACTTACCTCCCTAACCTATTTATTTATTTAGCTAGGTAGGTACTTAGTTTGACCTAGCCATCTAGGTCAACATGTGTACCTACCTACCTAAATATGTACCTATATGAATAGGTATTTAACCTAGGTAGGTAGGTAGGCTAACATTGTAGGCACCTATTTATGTACCTACTTAGGTACCTACCAACCTAATATTATTTTTTATTAAATTAAAATTGTAATGCCACATGGCATATTTACATTGGGCCACATGTCATAATGTAAGATCATCCAAATATTTGAATTGAACGTCTTAGATTATTTCATAATAATAATAATTTTATAATGTATATTTTAAATAATCAAATATTAAGACACATGGCAACACATGATTTGCCCTCAATTGTGACCAAAATAGTTGCATCTTAGTCGTATGTGACAATACGTATACAATGGAGTCAAAGGATGAAATGTATTTGTTGACTTTTTTTTCATACAATACCCTTTGTGATTTGTGACTAGTTTATCACATGCGACTTGTTTTAGGCGACTAAAAGGATTTTAGTTGCAAAATGTCTCTTGCGACTAAAATTTAGTCACAAAGACTAGTTGAAAATACATGTTTTTCTTCTAGTGAACAATGAAGGAGGGTGAAAACAAAATAAAGTAGATGGCCTGCTACTCATTATCAAAAAAATTACAAGTAGTCATAAAAAAACCTTTGATATATTAGAAATAAAAATATTATTTTTAACAATGACTAATATAATGATAATCTTTCACTTTATGATTATAATGTTGAAAACCCCCATTTTGAAAATAGATTTAAGTATAATTTTTTTAAATGCATCTACTTGCATGAAATGTCATATCTTACAAAATGGGTTGCAAATAGATGAAATGTTGATTTTTTAAAAAAAAATCAAGTTAATGAAAACTTAAAAGATACTTATGTATTGTCAAATTATGCATGTTAGAATCACAATATATCAAATTTTCAATGTGAAGTAAGTTTGAACACCATATTGACCAATCATTTTCAAATGTACTTTTGATTTATTTCTATGATACCAAAGTTGTTCAAAATTTATATGTAATTTACCATAAACTAAATGCAATGACATGTTTTTTCATATTTTAATTTACAAACATTTTGAATTTTATTATGCATTTATATTTTAAAATTATTTCATTAAATTATATTGGATTTGGGTGGACTACCTTTTTTTGGTCTATTTTAGTTTGCCAACACTCGAGAAGTGAGGGTGAACCTTCTTGCTCACCTAAAGCCAAACTTGAAAAAGTGATGGTGATGGCATTCCTACCTCAACCAACCTACACCCACCTCCCTTCCTCACAGACATAAAAAGAATTAAAAAGGAGCAAAACAACTTTGGTGCACAATACAAAATACACACAACACACACCATAAAAAAGAAAGGGAGCAAGGTGACCAAGGGGGAGTGAATGTGAGGTGTGAACAATGTCTGTAAATTAAAATATGAAAAAACATGTTTCAAAACAAAAAAACGAGGTGGTGAAACCTATATATCAACCATCTCCCTATTTAATAATTACTTTTTTTCTACCTATATCTACTTATATATGAGATCTATTTCCTAACAAAATTGTTTAACAAGGTGAAACCAGATATTAACTCAATTGAAATTCATTCATAAATGAATAATAATGGGCACCCAATAAATGGTGCACTAGCAGGTGTTAGTTCACTATGGCCCTACTTTATGTGTTGTTATAGGAGCTCTAGCAATGCATTGCATTTGGGACAATATCATTGCCTTAATACTTGTACCATTTTGGCAATAATTGTTTTCTTAGTAAATGCTAATTATTTTCAAATTATTTGCCCCCAATAAAGTTATTCATATTGTCCTCCTTATTCCCATACCCAATTTCATTCTTTGTCCTAGTTTCATCCCCTATTATTGATTATCTATAAAGTCCAAAAGTTAGGGGATGAAATCCTAGGGACTTGTGATGAAAATGGGGGGTGTAGTAACATTTTTGGACATTTGTTTTTGAGGGCATCACTTGAAGGATTTCTTTGAAAAATCTTGCCCAATTTTATTTTTTTGGGGCATCATTTGAAAGGTTTTTTTGAAACTTTTTTGGGCATCATTTTTTTTTTATGGCACCACTTGAAAGATCTTTTAAGGCTTGCATTTTTGGGCAATTTTTTGGATTTTCATTACAACATTATTTTAGGGTTTGCAATATGGATTAGATAGGATGGTCTTTAACATTTCTTCTACATGACCTTTCCATTTCTAACTTTTTTTCCATTTTCAATTCATTGAGTTGATTTTCCTCTTTCTCATTCACTTGAGCTCTTTTAACTTTGTTCTTTTATTTTGCTTAAAGGTATTCATATCTTACCATTTTCACTTGTGGTACTTTTTTGAGATTTCAATTGGGAGTTTTGTTATTCTTCTTGATTTTTAATGTTTTTTATTTCTTCTTGCATTCTCATTTCTTTTTTTTAAGTGCTTGATTCATTTTATATTATTTTTCAAGTGGGTTTCTCTTCTTTTTTTTATTGTCTTCCTAGCTATTGTTTTTATTTTGATCTTTTTTGTTTTATTGCTAGGTTTTCTCTCTCTTTTTATTTAAAGGTTTGTTATAGATTTTTTAAGGGATTTTTTTAGGGTTTCATCTTATGCTCCATGGTTTTTTTTTCAAGTCAAGCCTCTTTAGACATGGGTGATTTATATATTTCTTCATCAAATAGTGATGGGGAGATGTTTCAATGGACATGTAAGCAACATTAGATCATGTTTAGGTTGTGGTTATGGGTAGTAACACATTGGCATTTTTTGATGCAAATGAATTAATCCTGAATGTTGGGCAATTAGCAACATTATGTGGGGCTTTGGGATGTGCTTGGCACAATGTGGACAACTCCAAGTTTATTCAAGACTTGATGAACTAACTGCCTTAGTGGTCCCCACCATCCAAACACATGAAAGATCCACTAGCAAAACTCACATTGTGACAAATCAGCCAACTAAGTTGAATGCATAATAACATTTACCATAGTTCATCTTGTTTTTGAAACATGACAACATTGTCATGTATAACACATTCATGTGGAACTAGAGCAAAAATGTAGAATGCAATGACGTAGTTTTTATTACATTTTGCATTTGTGAGGTAATATGCAAAGAAATTTAATGGCACATTATTTAATAACAATCTACGCATGCGCAACACATATTAAATTCCAAGGTTATATCAAACTCATTATGGGATTATTATTGAAATCCATAAGCTTTGGAACAACCCTAATCATAAGTCATGGTTCAATGGGCACAAGAAAATGTATTGTATGGACAACATGGTGATTGTTGACCAATGTGGATTGTTCATTTATGTGGATAGTGGGTATTTTAGTTCCTTTCACATGATGTGAACATCCTATGCAAATCAACAAGTACAAAATTTAACATCAATTTTTTATACATACAAATGAATACTTTGAATAATTATTGGAGGATCCAAGTTATATGGGTGAGGAGATGTGGGTCAAAGCACACTACGGGGGGCCCAAGATTGTTGTCACATGGTATTGTTTACAAGAGTTTTATGTTTGAACTTCAACCATGTCATTATTATGAACTATTTTCACAATGTTTTTGCATATTATGGTAGGTCAAAACCCAAAAAAATCAAATGCCAAAGAAACTAAATTTTATTATTTCATATGATGTGATGTTAGTATATATTTGTGCCAAAAAAAAAACATTATAACATACTAAAAATGCAAATATACTAAAAAAAAGATTGAAATGATTTTAAGTTTTAATGAAATTTGTAATATCTACTAAACATTGCAATTCCATATGATTGAAATAAGTTTGTGATTCATGTGAAGAGTTTGATAATTATTATATCACAAATTGGTGTTTTTTAGGACAATGTTTATGTATGTGGTAAATTAAAATTTTGACAAACAATCACTTTCAAATGGAAGATGACAAGAAATGTGAGGTGGGGGTCATTTTTAAAATTTTCATTTCAAATATGTTTTGGTTGACTAATTCAAACCCAAACCTAGTGTAGTCTAAAAAACCAAGCATATTTTATTATACTGCATATACCATAAATATGTTCCTGGAATCTTTTAATTAATTTTTTTTCAAATAATATTAGATAACATTAATTTTGTGAAAATAAAAATATCAAGCCTAAACACCAAAATGAAACCCAAAGTTAAATGTGACACATTTTGCAAGTGTATATTTTATGCACATCATGAAATTGCCCAAGTTGACTGCCCTATAATGTGCTTTTGCCCATGTTTGTGATGCATGATGCGACGATTGAAGAGGCATGAATTTATCCTTGACTAAAATGTAGTGCAAACATACAACAAGATGCATGTAGGGCATAAAATGTAAGTGGAGTGGGGAATTGCGGGGTTGAAGTGGAAATGGAAAAAAATCATGAATTTTTTTGCACAAAAGATAATTATAGTCACTTGTTTGAAGTTGTAGTTATTTTAACAAACTTCCTACATAAATGTCACTTCAATTTCACATACAAAGTCATGAGCGACCCAATTGATGACCTAATTGACTATGGTTGGGATGGGGACTTCTAATTGTAGGTCTAATGCCTCCCTAACTTTTGCTTTAAACTTTACATGTATCAAAATTCCAAGGTCTCTAGATGATTGTAGATTTTCTTAGCTTAAATTGCCTCCTTTTTTTCTATGTTAACCTCCATATTTGCTTTGATTATAACTTTTTAATCATCATTGTTGAATGTCATTTCACATGCCATGCTAACAAAGTTGATTCATTGTGATTACAAAACCTCCACCTTTGTGCCAACCTTCCCAAAGCTGGATGATGGAGTAGATGTTGAGTAAATGCTAGAATATGTGTTGCCTCTTCTACTAAGTTTTATAAGGAAGGAAAAGTAAGGGGTTTAAGTATTGTGAATGGTGGGGTACATGTACCATCAATGACATTCTATTATTTTTTGATAACATTTTAGGTGGTGTGTCCATATGTTGCTTTTAATTGTGCCAAGACTTAGTCATTTTGCAATACAACTCTTTTAAACCCCTTTTCATTATTTGTCCTGGTTTTACATTTTTTCGAGGCATCTCATAATCAATCCTGCAATGTATTTTATTGGAATGAAGAATCTAGATATCTTTCTTTATATTTGGTGGATACCACCTTTCACACAAGGCTTAATATGAATTGGGTCACTTAGCTTTTGTCCCTATAATACAAAACAAAATGATAGAACAATAACTTGTAGCCATAATATAATATTAAAGGTAGAAATTCCACCTAGACTAATTAATCTTATGAACATGAAGCTATTAAGATTAATTGGTCCATAGAGATGGGTGATTGATATTTGTTTATCAATCATGAGGAGAGATTTGTGAATGGATTAAGATAAGGGAGCCTATTTTGATGTAGAAACATGAGCCTTATGTGGTCTTATGAAAGGGGGGTTTGGAGATGGATCTCCCATCATTCTTTCTTGCATGGAAGACTTTGAAGGAATGGAGGAAAGGAATGTGGTATGAAGGAATGTTGATGCATGTGGAAAGATTATAGAACTTGTGTGTATCATGTGGTTGTATTTTATTTTATTTTTCCTTGTTTTATTTTCCTTTTAGTATGATAATATTTTATTATAATTTCATGTAATAGTGAAAGCACATTATAGTGGCCAAAAATGTTGTCACAAATATTATTTTTCAAAATTATGTGACATTCAACTTCCACCAAGCTAATATATTTTTTTTAATTCATAAATTATGCTCAAAATAAAGTAGTTCAATTGCCAAATAATGAAAAATTGTTAAAAGAAATTACATTTTTTGATTAATATCAAATGATTAAACCATACATTTGTGAAAAATTAATACATGTACCAATATATTGCAAAGTGCAAATATACTTTTAAAATGATTCAAATACTTACAACACTTGATAAAGTATTTTGTCATATGTTGCCAATGTTTGATGGGCTAAATGAACTAATCAAATTATGCCAATATCGGTTGTGTTTTATGTGTGATCTTTTTCTTTAATGAAGTTGTGCCAAACATATTTCTATTATTGGTACAATGACCCCCTTATTGCTTAAATATAAATGATGTGTTCCACGGGTATTGGAATTTGTTGAATATAATGTCAGATGTGGTGGTGCATGAATTAACACCTATTCTAAACACAAGTTGGGAGGACTTGAACTTCCAAATTGTTGGCACTTCATCATTGTCCTCAAATGATGTTTTATGTGCTTGTGACTCAAGTTGCATTCCAATAAATTGTTGATGATGTTCAAAAGCAATGTTCTAAAACAACAATTAAGCTTACTAAAAAGTTTGAGAGATGGTTTCTTGCATATGATGTGATGGATGTTTTAGGTTTAGTTTATCCACAATATTGGCTGAAATCAATGTGTAAAAATAACATTTGGACATGAGGTTTTTCATTTAAAAAAACATAATTATGTTGAAAATTTCTTTTTGTTGAAAATTTACTTTCATTTGAAAGATAATAAAAATTATGTTGGAGGCCTTTGTATTAGAATCAATTTTACATGTTTATTCAAATGCTAGATGAAATCAAAGAAGAATTGCCCCCAAAATAATAGAGCATGTATAAAAAAAAGACTACATTTTCTTGCTTAAAGTGGACCCCCCATAGTGTGCTTTCACCCAAAATTAATTGTAGTTCTCATATTTATTTATTCTACTTAGTTAATTTACATATAAAACTAGCTTTTTGGAATATGCAAGTTTGTTGGAAGGTGGTAGTGAAGGATAGTACAAGTGATTTGCAAGCAATTTGGTGGAAGGTAACAACTCACGACTAGGGTAGCAAGGTGGATGGCATTAGCTTGTTGGATTATTGGAACATCAACTTTCAAAGGTACAAAGGCTTGGGGCTAGAAGGTAGTTTAACTTCCTACCTTCTCCATGAATAATTGGAAATTCTAATTAGTTTATGCTTTTGCTTCATTTTTCTAGTTTTTTGTTGGAAGACATGGTTGTTTTCCCCATCTCAATCATTGAAAATTGCCCTCCCCTTTGTAATAATTGGTAAACTTTTATTCAACAACCTTTTTGAAATTCTATTTTTTAAGATGTTGAGTTTGTGATCTTACAATTGTTCATGAATTGTTTTGGTTAGTTTCCTTGTTGTCATGTTTTATGGTCAATTTGACATCCTAAATTCCAAAACTTGTATCAATTTTTTGAGCAAAAAGTTTAATTAACATGTAATTAAAATTTGGTTCTCCTGCTACATTGCTTGCAACTATTTTGGTATCAATATTTTTGCAATATTTAAAGTTGTCATGTTTGAACAATGCCTAACTTATTGAACTATTATCGTCATGTGTTATAGTCACTAGACAAAAGCTTTAGCCAACATGATCCCTTTTGCACAAACTTGAACAATTGTTGGGGCAATTTGTGATTCATTGTCTCTTATTGTGTTTGCACATGTACTTAACTAGCATCATGGATATTGACTACTATCAGATGGTCTTGCCACAACAATTAGGTTGCATGTTCAGTTTTTTAAAGATAGATTGGATTTGTAAGCAAAGGTTGATGTTGCAAAGGACATGGATATGCACATGAAAGTGAAGTAGCTTGGTGTGACTATAAATAGTTATTGTATTGAAACCTTTCTTGGATTTCATTTATTCTTTCAAATTGTTTAAAACCCACAATATGTTTGTTTTGATGTTAGATCCTTAGTTTAAAAACTTGAATTTGGTGGGGTATTATGTTGGTTGCACTTTAACAATTGAAATTCTTGTTGCACATGACATCTAATTTCTAGTCTTGACCCTGAAGACTTTGTACCAAAATTGCATGGGCAACTTGTGCATCTTCAAGTGTTGTGCATGAAATTGCAAAACATATTAATGTTATTTTGGGTGTGGGAATATTTGAGGAGGAGATTTGTTTGGAACAAATAAATATTTTCTTTGATCATATGTAAAACATTACGATACACTTGATATATTATTTGTAATTTATAAATAAACTTGACACATTTCAATAATTAATTTTTTCCCTCATTTTATTTGGAAGTGCAAGTTCAACATGAGTTGTCCTGCTTCCACACATTTGATGTGCCTTTGGAAAAAAACAAAAGACCCCCTTCTTTGGTGGTCAAAACATGAAGGGCAATTCCTTATGATTACACATTTAACTAGAGCAATTCTAGATATTCTTGGGAGTCAAATCAAGATGAAAATAATCTTTTATATTGCAGGGATTTTCATTGGTCTTTGTCAATGTTGGCTTGGTGGGAAAGACTTGGATTTAATAATTCTTTTGATCAATAATTAACATGATGATTCCACTACTTATTTTGAGGATAGGATAGGACTTGTAGACTTGTATGGGTTTGGTGAAGTTGAAGAAGATATCCTAGATGTCATAGATTTTGAATTTCGTCGTGAATATTAGGGTTATGTAGAGGATTGCGTCCAAGATTGGGACATGTATTTGTGATTTTGGTGTTGTCTTGTTCATGGTGCACATGCTACCTATTTACTTTTGCTTGAACTTTGACCTTTATGTCCTTATTAACATTTTCTAATAGGCAATGGACATTGGAAATGCATGTTCATAGCCCTTCATGTGAATGAAATTGAAGTTTGCATCTTGTGGCATCTTGTGTGATGCATTTTTTTTGACTTTTTTTGAATTTACATTTTTCTACACAACATGTAAAAACAATGTAAAATGTTCATTTACACTATTTTTACACTTCCATTTGTTTATGCAATAGGTAAAAAAAATGTAAGAGTAACTATTTTACACTTACACTTGCACACCATTTACATAGCCAAAATTTATTTACATGATTTTACACTTACATGTCTCACCTTGCCCATTTATAGTTACACAGAGTGTAAGTCCTAAACCATATACATGGAGAACATTGGTTTCTACCAGTGTTGTATTGGTATGTCATTTTCCACCTACTAGATTAATATATACATATGTCCAAGGGTTTTATGTGGTTAAAGGGGTAGGGTCCTAGGTAGGAGAAATTGTTCCAAGGCATGGTATTAAAATGTTGAGATTTCAAAAAATTCCACAAAAATACGTTTGCACAATTCATAATAAATGTGTAATCAATCTTCACATAAACTACAAAAAAGAGAAATATTGACACTTACCCTTAAAAATCCCCCACCACAATATTGATGTTGATTTTTAAAAAGTTGTTCCACCTCCGTCTATCAATGTCTCAGCTACAAACTCCATGGACCATGATCTTTTTAAAGGTGAAAGAAGAGATGCCCTACCCTACTGACCATTAGACCTACCCCTCCCAACTTCAATCTTTTATCCTGAGCGTTGGTCTCATCAGAGTATTAAATTTTGAGTAAGCCTTGCCTAGTATGTTTCAAACCCAGGTAGGTCCACACAAAAAAACCTTAGGTTCTAGAAACAACCTGAGTATATACTTTAAAACATACCCAACAAGTAGGCTCTAACATATTCTTATACATACCATTGTTTATACTAAAGGTCAACCGTATATACCAGTACAACACTGGTTTCTACTGGCTACCACCAACCTGCTTGTGAGCTGTTAACAAATAAGTAGTTTAAAAAAAAAGCAACTGAGCTAACCACCATGGTTAACTAGGGAACTGGAACCCAACAGAAAACTGTTTCCTGACCACTTACCATCCATCCTTCACGCTGCGCTGGTGGGTGCTGCTTCACTGTGTAGGGAGGAGCTACTCGGAGCTGCCGAGAGACGGAAACGGCCACGCGTTTGAAGAAGGTTGGCAAACTCATGGACTTGAGAAAGATCTAGGCCTAGTCCTAAGAGCATGGTTTGCATGTGGATTGGAATTGTGAGCTGAGGAGGAGGTCAGTACTGATCTGTTGTTTCTGCTGCTGCTGCTGCATCGGTGTCAGCTTGAGGTTGAGGGGACTAGTGTGTTTCTTCCTTTGGAGCTAGAGTTGGGATTTGGGATCAGATGCAGAGAAGAGTGGACAATAGTTTTGAGAGAGAGATGCTCCGAAGGAGAGTGAGTAAACAAGTAGAAGAAGAAGAAGAAGAAGAAGAAGAAAAAGCGAAGACGACAAGTGAATATATAGTAGACCATGATCCAGCCTGCGAACTTAAGGAATCCGACACAGATGATAGCAGCAAGTCGCAGCATGAGCGACAGAAGGATAAGCTGCTGCAGAAAAAGAAGGAGAAGAAGAGAAAGGGTGCAAGAAGATGGGGGTGCCTAGATGTGTGTTGCTGGTTTATTGGTTACGTGTGTGTCATCTGGTGGTTCTTAACGGTACTATTTAACGCTATGCCCAGTGCATTACCACAGTTTGTGATGGAGAGGATGTTTACAGGCCCACTTCCTGATCCACCTGGTGTGAAATTGAGGAAGGAAGGGCTTTTCGCCAAGCACCCGGTTGTTTTTGTTCCTGGAATTGTGACAGGGGGTTTGGAGCTCTGGGAAGGCAAACCTTGTGCTGACGGTCTCTTCAGGAAACGTTTGTGGGGCGGAACATTCGGTGAAATTTACAAAAGGTCAGTAAGTAATCTACTACTACTGCAACACACACAACAACATGAGCACTTAAAAACTCAGAACCCCAACACCCCAAGCTCCTCCTAAAACCCTTGTGCCCTAACTGAGTGCTCATGCTCGCCTAAAACCCTTGTTCCCTAATTGAGTCCTCCTGCTCTCCTAAAACCCTTGTGCCCTAATTGAGTCCTCATGCCCTCCTAAAACCCTTGTGCCCTAATTGACTCCCCATGCTCTCCTAAAACCCTTGTGCCCTAATTGAGACCTCATGCTCTCCTAAAACCCTTGTGCCCTAATTGAGTCCTCATGCCCTCCTAAAAACCCTTGTGCCCTAATTGAGTCCTCATGCCCTCCTAAAACCCTTGTGCCCTAATTGAGTCCTCATGCTCTCCTAAAACCCCTGTGCCCTAATTGAGTCCTCATGCTCTCCTAAAACCCTTGTGCCCTAATTGAGTCCTCATGCTGTCCTAAAACCCTTAAGGTTATGACCACGTTTGCAAATATGCAGCTCAAGTGTTGCAGTAAGACAGCTTCAAGTTTTGTCAAACTGGTGGGTTCAGAGAGCTTCTTTTTAAGTACAGTGTGTTGCAGATCTGGTTTTTTTGTGATGATGTGTGTGTAGGGTTTCTGAATGTTTTTTAGGAGGGGCAGGATATCGTGGTACCAGATTTGAGGTAAGAAGTGAAATAGTGTTGGTGAGGAGGGAGGATTTAGAGTTGACATTGGATGGGACTCTGGTATTGAAGGCCTAAATGCTGGATGGAGCATATGTCATTAAACAATGAGACTGGGCTAGATCCAGATGGAATAAGGGTTAGACCTGTCTCCGGCTTGGTGGCAGCAGATTACTTTGCACCTGGCTACTTTGTGTGGGCAGTCTTGATTAAGAATCTAGCACAGATTGGGTACGAAGAAAAAAATATGCACATGGCAGCTTATGATTGGCGACTCACTTTTCAAAACACCGAGGTGAGGTTTCATGGGTTGCTCTGTTTTCCCTTGAAAGATTTGCACTTACTGCCTGTACTAGATTTTGGGTTTACATCAGTTTGAGGTTTTGCAGTTTTGACCTCCTATTCTTATTCACTACCAGGTACGTGACAAATCTTTGAGCAGATTGAAGAGCACCATTGAGACAATGGTACAGACTAGTGCAGGCAACAAAGTGGTCGTCATCCCTCACTCTATGGGATCTCTCTACTTCTTACACTTCCTCAAGTGGGTTGAAGCTCCTGTGCCAATCGGAGGTGGAGGTGGTCCAGACTGGTGTGCATGCCATATCAAAGCAACCATGAACATTGCAGGACCTTTGCTGGGTGTGCCAAAAGCATTTGCGGGACTTTTCTCTGCTGAAGCCAAAGACATTGCTGTTGCCAGGTGAACAAGGATTGAGACTCCCAATGTTGTTGAATTTGTTAAGAGATGTAGGTCAAAGTCAAATTGGCCCACATGGCCTTGTTATCGGGCTATGGACTCAGTTACAGTGCAGATGGTATTTTTCTGAAAAACCTGCATCCCCTGGTGCTCCACAATGTTGCAGGGCAATTGCACCTGGTGTGCTTGGTAATGACCATTTTGGCCTCCAGACATTAGAGCACATGATGCGGGTGACACGTACATGGGATGCATGCATGTCAATGATACCAAAGGGTGGCAATACTATATGGGGGGATGCCAACTGGTCACCAGAGGAGGGTTATGCTTGCATTAAGAGCAAGTTTGCACCTGATGATCACCATGTGTCTACAAAGACCAAACAAGAATCAGCGGTAGACATAGGGCCACATGGAAAGCCTTTTGCACACTATGGGCGGATGGTGGCCTTTGGAAAAGAGGCAGCATTGCTAGCCTACTCTGCCATTCTTGAGAAAAGGAAGGGGTCTCCCAAGGTATGCGAAATCTATGTATAGAACTATTGTATTAGTGATTATACATTTGAGTTCACCATGACAGGGACTTTCTCTCATATATATATCTCTTTCCATCATTCTTTGTTCCTCTCTCTGTATGTCAACTCCTTTTTCCATCGTGCGTAAGATCTATGGCCAAATCCCTACAAAATTTTGTTCCTCTCACACTCTTTCTTCCTGATCAAATCACCTGAGTTCCAATACTTTGTGATCTTGTGTAGATGGGATCAAGGAATGGCAAACTTCACTTGAATGCATCCTGTGGTGATGTCTGGACAGAGTATCATGAGTTGAGCGGGGATGATGCGGAAGATATAGCGAATCATGATGTCTACTGTGCTGATGACTTAGTGGGTCTTATGCAAAGAGTGGCCCCAAAACTTATGGTACGTGGTGAGGAGAATTGGGGATTCGGTCTAGCAGATGATCTTGATGATCCAAAATACCAGCATTTTCGGCACTGGTCAAATCCTCTTGAGACATCGTGAGTTCACTCTCTTATCTATTCCTTGTCCTCCACTATGTTGTTACTCTTAGACACTGCCTTTTGCCTATCTGATGCCAAATAAGGGAAGTTGGGGTGTAGCTTATGCACAAAATTACAATTGATGCCAGTTCCATGAACCTGTTGGTGTCTTGGATGTGCTTATTATATGATGCAGACTCCCAAATGCACCAGAGATGGAAGTCTTTTGCCTATATGGTGTTGGGATCCTGACAGAGAGATCTTATATATACAAAGTGTCACCCTCCACTGATACTTGCAGCATTCCATTCCGCATTGATTCGTCAGCTGATGGAGATTCAGAGGGTTGTCTTAAGGGAGGTGTCCAATTTGTTGATGGTGATGAAACAGTACCAGCATTGAGTGCTGGGTTCATGTGCTACAAACCTTGGAAGGGCAAGACTCGGTTCAATCCTGCCAGCAGTTCAAGTTATGTGCGGGAATACAACCATGCACCACCCACAAATCTCCTCGAGGGAAGGGGAACACAGAGTGGGAGCCATGTTGACATCATGGGAAATTTTGCTTTGATAGAAGACATATTGAGGGTTGCTACAGGACAGTCAGGTGAGGAGATTGGTGGAGACCGAATCTACTCTGATCTGCCGACATGGTCAGAGAGGATCAAATTGAATCTCTGATTGAAGTGGGTGTGGCACATGCAATGAGTTGTGTAATTTGAAGGTAAATACACTTTCTAATTCTGAATGAAAATGGGGTTGAGGTCTTGGACTTTTATGTCATCTAATAGTGATTATTACTCATTGAATTTCTGTTGCTTGTAAGATTCCTGTTGAGAAGGGATTGATACTAAGCAGTCAGGAAAACCTTTGAAGAGGTGTGTACCTCTCATGGTTTGAAATGCATGTCAAGGGCAAAGGGTTGTGCTTTAAGTCACACACGAGTAGCCACACCTTCTGTAGTCATCTTGAGTTGGTCAACTGTACTGTGAGCCTTGTGCCTGTCATGAGTGGCAGATAGTTTGTTGAGGTTTTTTTTTTTGGGAAAGACAGTGACCAATCAATTGTAGCATCATCTTTTAAGTAATGTTAGTACCCACAGAATGGGTGTCAGGCAAGATCCTAAAACTATCTCACTGTGAGTATAGAGAGCTTTCCAACTCCAAGGAGAACAAGCTTGAGTATTTCCAAGCTCCATAAATTCTTTGCACAAATTAACAGTAAAACTTTAACATGCGAGCAACCTTCGCTATGGTGTCAATTCATTTTATTGGCATCATTTGATGTTGGACCTGGTGTCCATGGCATTGACAAAGAACTTGACACCTAAGCTATGAGTGGGACATGAAATGTGGCTGGATGAAAATGAAGGGACTGCATGGCACAGTGGGTTACAGGAATAGAACTTTCAAAATTTGCTGACTGTGCTATTGGATGGTTCCACAGGCCCTTTGTTGGCTGGCTGACACCAACACCGCACAGTACAACATGCCCAAATGGCCTCACCTTTCCATCTATCTCCAGGATGGTTTTGATGATGCCACAATAGTCATCGAACAAGAGGATGGCTACAGGAACATCAAGATCCATGGAATTTGTACATGGGCATGGACATCATATGAGACTAAGGTCTGCAACATCAGATCAGTGGGCAGCAGGTAAAGGGCCTTGGGGAATTGTCAGAAGGATTCTAATTGCATTTTGGAAGGTCTTATCTTCTGTGCACTGTGCCATCCTGCAGTTGGCAACTGGAAGAACGAGATGTATGCTCAAATTGAACGGCAAATCTAATTCAAACTTTCAGAAGATGCAATTGCAAATTGTGAACTTGCAACTCGCTAAAAAGTATATATAAAATTTCTGTAACACAGCATAGGAAACAGACACTTCACACTTTGTGAGATCAACCTGTAAATTGATCTTCATTGAATGAGAAGATTATGACAGTTCTGCCTGGACACTGATAATTAGTTGCAAATCAATAATGTGACATGATGAGTGTCCAAGCACAGCTGCAATTTAGTACTCATGGAACCTTCAACTCTCCGAGGTTTGGGACTTTGAAGCAGGTGCTGGAGTTTGTTGTCTTAACCTATCAGGTTTCTATGTGCACAGAAGTATAAAGTACATGTGTTCCCTCTATAATTTATTGGTTAGAATCATAGAATGTTGTTCCAGCCAAACCGTTATCTCTTGCTTGCACAAAGGCAGATGAGTATGACATTTAAGTGATTCCCATTCCTTGAGGCATCCACTGCTTTCATTAGTATATCTTCTCCATGTATCTGTTGATCATTAGACTGGCAATTTTTTCCAACTTGTTCCAACATGAAGGCAGGGAAAACATTGATTAGTGCTCTATTTGATGAGTCTCAAACTCACGTTCCAACAATCTCACTGTATGCTGGAACATTTGATAGTCAGGAATGCCATGAGCATAGGGAGAAATAAAAGGTAAACCTTAACACAGTTACAGCAACAAAATGTTCACGAGAGGTGGATTGTTTTTTACCCAGTAGAATCTTAACATCACATTCATGCCTAATGGTACAACCTCATTTTTGCAAGATTTTCTGAGTTGAATGGAGTCAGGCTGATGTTGGTTGCAAACTGTAGACGTGAAAGAAATTGCATAGAAAAAAAAAACAGGTGACATTTTCTCACTACTGGCAACAAATATACCATGCTTTATCAAAGTTTTCCAGATTCGTAATCCTCAGAAGTTCCAAAGTCTGGAAAAGCAAATCACAACTTCATTCATGGCATGTGTGTGATGGGCACAATTCAAGTCAGCTGGTGAAACCAATGAACTGTGAACTAATGATTCTTGCTGAATCCAATTCCTTTCAGCAACAAAACAATTTCCACAGTATATACCAAACATGGATGGCAGGTATGACAGGTATGTAGAGTTAGTCATGTGTGCACTGCCTAGTTAGGAGCCCCCTGCAACCTGAAGATATTCTTTAATCATGCCACTGGTGACTACCAGGATTTCGTACGTCCGATTGGGGGGAAAAATATCTTGTTATCCTCACAAGAAGGCTATTCATTTCATTGGGCATTGTGGTGATTATTGCTTTTTCTGCATTCATTTTACAAATGTAAGATACAATCTCATCCAACTGGAACTTCCACACAATGTGTGGCTTTCTGATTGCAACCTTCTTATCTGTCGCCACCAACATCAGAGCTATCACGGCCCTGTTCTGATCACCATAACTACTCTATGAGAAAACTCTCTACCTGCAAAATCCAATGGTATCCATTTATATTCACATATTGCTTGCCAGGCCATTCCAGCTGGTGTTGAAGGAGACAGTTTTTTGAACACCTATGGTTCAGGCTGCATCCTTTCAGCTTCTTCTCGGATTGATTGGAAAAGCACAGTTGAGAGATACCTTTCTCCAAAACTTGGAAAAACCACCTGTACACACAACTAGATGAGCAACAACATATAGATACCAATCTTAATTTAGAAAATCTCTGTGCTAATATTGATTCTATAGTTGATGATGACAGACTACAACATAATGATTCGGCAATCAATTTTGCCCACAAAACTAAGTCCACTATAGTTCAAAACCTTGGCAAGGAGTAAGAAAGACCATAAAATAGGTCTAACCTCAGGTCAATTTAGTACTCATTTTTGACAAGCCAGCTGAATTGACAAAGATCCACTTACAACAATTAATTTGCCTTTGTTCTCAGGTCTCTTAGCCACTTGGATTGCTGCTACTGTGGCAGCCCCTGATGAAATTCCCACCTGCCAACAACATTCAGGGAGAATGGATTACTTTCCCATATCCTATAACAATCAACACAGGCTAAGGGTAGAATGACCTATGAGATAGGACTAGAGAAGCTAGATAATCAACTGTTCAAATACCACTCCTGCAACTAGGGATGATGCACACAGGCTTGATATAAAAGCAAAGCTCACAGTAGGTGATGATCTGATGCGTCTAGTACTGAGTTAGCAGTTAGCACATTCTGGGCAAGACAGATCTGAGCTCCAATCCTTTATATAGCACTGTCAATGGGAATAACCTGTAGTGCAAGCACCCTGTTGCTCTGCTTTGATTACAGGGGGGACTCTGTGTTGACAGGGCATCTAAACTGAATATGCCATCGTACCTCTCAGAACCAGGGAGTAGTTTCAGCAGGTTGCAGCAGTCAATTCATGATCATCAGCAAACAATTTGCATAAAATGAATGATCAAAAAGTCAGTAGGGAGAAAGTGAAACAAAGTCGCATAGATAGTTACCAGCAAACCTTCTTTCAGGGCAAGCTCTTTTGCCAGCTCAACTGAATCATTGCTGGAAACCTGAAAACAAAAATTGAACATTGCCATATTCAACATCCTCAATCCAAAATTTGTGAGTAAGTCTCATAAGACTGGAAAGTTCAAACATAATTTTGTCCAAGGGCACATCCACTGCAAAGCTACCTAGTGATGAGCAAAAACATACAGAAGCACAATGAGAACATGGAGAAAAATGATGAAAAATAGCCAGCATACTTGAATAACTTCATCAAGAAGGTCAACATCAAGAACGCCAGGAATGAACCCTGCACCTATCCCTTGAATTTTGTGAGGACCTGCACCACACCAGGCCCCATATGCCATTGTTGACAAATGTCATCTCATCATTTCAATCCCAGGTTGTCCAAGATCTGCTAAATGCACAATCACGTAAGGCTGCTGCTGACCATTGACCAATAAAGAATATCTGCAGTGGTCAATGTCAGTGAAAATGAGATAGATGCTAGTATTCAAGCAAAAAAGGTATCTTAAATCTCTCAGCATCTAATTGCCCAATTCTTTTGGGGGGGAAGTTCCTGGTATCAACCAACTGCTGGAAATATAAACAGTCTCCTGACATTGACAACTATCACTCCACTCTAGGGACTGTCAGAAACTCCGAATACTACGCTAGAGGTCAATCAGATATCAACACAAGGAACAAGCAATTTACTTCTGTGAGATGCTAGTTTGGTAACAAGAACAATGATCACTCTGAAATAACCATAATCACACCTGGCTTCCCACCGGACAGAACACTGCTTTCTGACGGCTCCACACCATATATCTGTAAATCAGGCACACCCAAGAGGGGGTTGAGATTCCTTGAATGGCTGCTTATAAACTTGAACGCATTCTCTCACAAACCTTCCAAAACTAGGATAAGAGTGTGGCACAGCTGGTTCAGACCTTGATGTTGGGGTTCTTGCTCTTTAGATAATGTCCAGCTCCAGTGATTGTACCACCTGTACCGATTCCAGCAACAAGGATGTCAACTTTTCCTGCTGTGTCTTCCCAAATCTCTGGTCCTGTCGTCTCAAAGTGGATCTACAACACAACAATCCAACTGTGAGCCAAGAGGTTTCTTACTGTAACCCTTGTCAGCCATCGTCAAAAGTTGAAGCAAAGTCAGTGACCTGTTCACACTCAAGTGAGTACCTTAGGATTTGCAGGATTCTCAAACTGCTGAAGCATGTAGGAATTAGGTGTCTTTTTCACAATTTCTTCTGCCTTCTGGACAGCACCCTTCATTCCTTTGGCTGACTCAGTAAGAATGAGCTCTGCACCAAAAGCCTTCAGCAAAACACGTCGTTCCAGACTCATAGATGCTGGCATGGTAAGGATGAGTCTGTAGCCCTTAGCAGCAGCTATGAAGGCCAGCGCTATCCCTGTGTTTCCACTTGTAGGCTCCACAAGAACACTCTGCACATCCAATAGATCAAAATGGAAATCTAGCAGACAACCTGCAAGCAAGTTGGATGCACAAAGCACTTTGATAGCAAGAGGCAGTATTACATAAAACTCACACAAGCATGGAAAACAATGGGAAAACATGGGAACTGTACCCTTCATTTCTTCACATCTTCTCAAATACAGCTTCACTTGCAGATTGGAAGGAAATATGGACTAGTACTGCAACAGAGATAACAAGAGGAAAACTTGATTCACATCAGCTGGCCTGTACTCCCTCACATACTGCCCCAGTGTTTCAGTCACTAAACAAAGCTTGCCATTACCTTTCCAGGAATGATAGCACCCTTTGCCTCTGCATCTTCGATCATGCTCTTGCCAATCCTGCACTTTGGGTTGGCCTCCAAGGATCAGTCTTCACAACAAGATCCAATGCTTGTGTATTTGAAATGGAACACATGCAGAACAGACCTATCTTTCAAGATTGCATCCAATGCATGTGCATTTGACTTGGAACAGGTGAAGAACAGGCCTGTCTTTCACACTTGAGCAGGGTTCCATGATCTCCAATTTGGCTGCAATGTTGGCCCCACAGCCCTCCACAACAGAATTTAGGTACACCAATGGCGTCTTCCCTATCAACTGGTTTCCCTCCAACCAAACACACACCATCCACCCAGCATTATGTTTCCTTGTCATCAAACACTAAACCTCTCTTCTCCAAAACACCTGTTACTACTGAACAATAGTTCACCACCATGTCTGGCGATGCAGTTCAAGTAGTAATAAGAAGCGTCTGCGACCTCACAAGTATCACACGGAAAACATAAACATCGTCCTCCCCCCACTGCTTTCAAACAAAGGCTCTCCTCCCCTTTCGAAAATTGGATGTGCGCACCGCCATATCTCTAAAACAGTAGACCGCATTCAAAATTCCGACCTTTCCCTCGCGGAAACAGGGGAAAAAAAAACAAGAAAAACAGTTTCTCAAGAGAACTAAGATCAGAGTACACCAAAAAAAAACCTCGTCATACCTGTGTAACATCCTTCGCGATGTTGAGATGATATTCGACCTCCTTGTCGGTCTCGACCGAGACGGCCTGATTAACCACCGATCTCTTCACATACTTCGCCATCTTTCCCGAAGAAGAAGAAGAAGAAGAAGAAGGAGAGCTCACTCTTCTGCTATAGCCTATCCACGACGACGACGACGACTTCCACGCTGCTGCACACGAACGCAATTCACCTGCGACTGCCGTCGTCCTCGTCCTCACGGGCACTACTGCTGCATTCTTCGCCACATGCACATATATACCGCTGCATTTCAAATGCTCGACAATTCTTTTCCGAACTTGCAATGCAACAACACAAAAACCGGCGCCCAAACCTCGCGCTCTAGCTGACTCGGTAACGAGAGCGCCGGACATGCAAGGAGCGAGAGCGCGCGCGAGGGAGAAGGACCTTCACAGAGAGAGAGAGAGAGAGAGAGAGAGAGGGCGCTCGAGGCAGATTCTGTCCATTTAGATTTTGTCCAATTATTCTGTGCGTCAGCTTCTGTGTATAAAATACTACGTAAGTATTTTTCAAAGTGTCTTTTTTTGTTGGAATACGTATCCGTATAAATGATTTTGAAGTCATATTATGCCACTTTTCAGGGTATTTTTTATAATTGCAATTTTTTTTTTTCACCCTGACCTGACCTTGTTCATCATTATAATTATAATGTCCCTTGTCACTGTTCATAATGTCATGTAATCGTCAACTGTTTTTCTCAACTATATCATATAATTTAAACATTAATTGTCAAATGTCCAAAATCGTTTCCATATAAGAATGAACTTGTATTATTATTGTTCAGAATTGTATTGTTTTATGTACAAGAATTGAAATTGTAATCGTTCAGAATCGTCAACAACTGTCTTTCTCAACTATCATAATTTTTTAAACATAATTCTCGAATGTCCAAAATCGTTTCCATATAAGAATGAACTTGTATTGTTGTTCAGAATTGTTGTATGTACACGAATGAAATTGTAATTGTTGAGAAAATCGTTTACGGTCAGATTATGGATGTGCCCTTGATGATGGCTTTGCAGAGAGTGCCACCAGACCGGGCTCACCAGACCGGGCTTGCAGCTGCAAAGTCATCATCGGGCTTGCCCATTTTTTTAATACATACTTTCCTACAAGTTGTAACTTGTGTGTGTGTGTCTTTTTGTTAAAACAAATTTAAAATATTTGTTTGGGTCTTTTATTGACCTTGCCTACCAACCAAGGCAAGGATATATTATTGTGTTTAGATTCATTATAGAGTATAGTAGCTTAATGGATTTTGGCCCCCTAGGTAATAATAATAATAATAGGTCTATTTTATTTTTATATGAGGATTTTTGAAAGATGATATTTTGGCTTGTGTTGAAACTTGAGTTTAGTTATAATAGAGTTAAGATATCTTGAAGGATTTTGGTTTCTTTAAGAGGATTTTTTTTTTTTCAAAATTATATTTTTTGCACGGTGAAATATTTGAATTTCCTTAATTCTTCTTTTGCCTTAAGATACTTAATTTTTTAATGGAAATGGCAAGGCCACAGTGTGACACGCCACCCCTTGTTTTTCCTTTTTTAGGGAGGGAAGTGCACCAGGAAATTGTGTACAGCAAATTTTCTTTGTACAGTTGGCAGTGGCAATCTTGGGGTGGTCAGAGACTCAATGTGAACAGAATAGCCACCAAAGCACCATCCATTGGACGCCTATGATGACTCAGCTGCGGATGAACCCGGGTGGTCAGAGACTCAATGTGAACAGAATAGCCACCAAAGCACTGTCCATTGGACGCCTATGATGACTCAGCTGCGGATAAACCCAAACCCAGTGGATGTTGGGTTTCACCTTGGTGACCTGTATCCTAAAGGATAGGGTCCTGTAGGTAGTTACGTAAGTAAGATTCTAGGTCATTACTAAGTAACAAGATCCATTCTAAGTAGATTCATGTCAATGGTTAACCATGGTTAAGGACTAATAAATGGGTCTTTAGTAGGTAGGTAGTAAAGTTATAAATTGACCTAACCACTTGGTTTCCTTTTCACCCACCATTACATCCCTTAAGTGTGCTGGTGATCTTCTTAAAGCCCAACTACTCATGTTGTCAAGACATTAAAAAGACACCTGGACTAGTGTTGGGGTAAGTCTGTGGTTTAAAAACCAATATGGTAATGATACCAAAAAAAAAAAAAGCCAAAAATATGTAATGTCAAAATGATATATACGAGTATTGATTTACATTGTCAACTTTACATGATCACTATGGTATGTGCATAACCAGATTTTATAAATTTCAATTAATGACCATGTACTTTAAATAATGGTATGCATATTGTGAAGAGATCAATACCTTTCAATATTGGACTTAATAAAATAGTGAGGAAACCAACTTTACCATTAAATAGTATTGAACATCCATATTGGTAAATAATGTGAACATTTTGTTATACATTACATTTTTTTCATTTTAACCTTGAAGTCAATTAAATGTTTTTTTAATTTCCTTCAATTTTCTAATGTAACATCATAAGCAATCATCCAAAACAAGATTTAGTTGGCAAGGCATTTGTAGAAAATTGCCCAAAGTGTCCAAAAAATAGTTGAGAAACTGTCCCAAAAAAAAATGTTGTCAAAATTAAGCAAATTTTCCATCAAAAAAAATGTTTAAAAAAAATTGGCCAGTGTTTTTATAAATAGGAAATTTTGATCAAATACTCCTTTTTTGTTGACATTTTAGAATTTCTTTCCCAAAACAAAGGTGAGTCAATTCCAACAAGTAATCATTTCAAATTAGAGTAATTGCTAGTAATGTTGGGATCATTGTAGTGCATGTAACTATTTTGACTTCTAGTTTTGTATTCAACATTACACTTACATGCTGGGTGGGAAATCTTTTAAACAAGTATAATGAGGGCACACATAATATCCATTCCATAGTTTACACAAATTTTGCAATGCCTTTGTTATGATGGATTTGGCTGGGTTTGGTGACGGATTTATAAATACTAAACTTGAATATTAAAACTATCTACATTACCAATTTGCACAATTTCCCACCTTCATATCCAAGTTTTTAATGTAATTATATTTTGGGCCTATACATAATGGCAAGTTTTTATGGGTTTGCAACTTTAAGATGGCAAAGTAAATAGAGGCATAAATCTTGGTACAATTTAAATGCAAGATATGTAGGTCTATGATCTATCCAACATTCTTTTTTGAAAGAATTATATATTGGAGTGTTAATGGCAAGCATCCAAGAGGGATTTAGCAATAAATAGCAACTTGTTATTAGAACTTCTAAAAGAAAAACATTTTTATAGGTTGCCTAACTAAAGCATCTAGGAATAAATATCTAACAAAACTAACACAAAATATCTCCTTTTCTGGTGAATATTTTTCAAAAAGTATGGAATAATATTTTTAAAATTACACAAGATTGCAAAATTTTGCGAAAAAATGTTGACCAAATATGATTGTTTTAACCCAACATGAAACTTAATTCATGTGCGTTAATATTTTTCTTTTTGTTTCATTTCAACAAAAAATGTGGTATGAACAAAAATGCAGTTTGTTTACTGTTTACAATTTTATGTCCATTTGGGACCAAAGAATCATTAGACAAAAGGTAGATCATGAAGGACAAATTGTCCTCTGGTACTAGTAGCATGCCACAAACTTGGGCAGGGCGACTATGTTCGTAATTTGCATGAGCCCAACAAGAGTGCTCGTGTGGGTGAAGGGCAGGGCCGAACAAAAATGTTCCCTAACTTTCTGTGTATTTGGACAGACAAGGAGCAAATGCTCTTCATCCTCTACCTTTTCCAAGTTGTAACCTCGACAAAACCTCTCTACGTATGGCACGCCCTTCCATGCACTTAACACTACCTCAAGTTGCGTGTTGCCACACTGAAACTAAGCCAGAGCTTTCCACAATTGAACACAACTGATGTCACACAAGTAGCTTTCGCTTTCATACGACATACCCTTGAAGCTCAAATATCTTGTCTGCACACTGGTCTCGATTTCGCGGTTGGTAAAGAACTTTTCAATGAAAACCAATCGCATATTATCCTTCACCCTTTTTACACTCAACATTGTGTGGGGAAAACCTAGAAGGGGTGGGGCCCCAGCCTCCTAGTTGATCGGGCCTCTTGTCGTAGATCTAACATCAACCAACTACACTAGCTGTAGCGCGGCCAATTTAGCCATCTGAGCTCCCACCCATATGTTGTGCACGTTGCACCAAAGTACTTGGCTCTCCGCCTAGCCTCTCACCCCTAGTAGACAAGTCAAATGTATGTGTGTTGTCCGAAGAACCGTTCCCAACAACGGTTGAATAGTTTTCGCCTGGAGCGCACGAATCATTATAAGTTGAGGCGCCATTTCTAACGATGGTTGAATTGGAGGCAGAAAACCTTCCACCTCCTAGGGTTGATTCTTGAATAGCCATTTTTTCACAGATCCAGCCTAACATTTTTTTCCCGTAGCAAGCATAGCGAACTAGGCTTCCTATGCCTTTCCCAAGATGCGATCTTTAATGACCGTGCTCACACGGTTATAATACAACAACACTTGTCCCCATGTAAAATGTTCAAAAGGGAATTTGCCAAATTCTACCAACACAATGGACATGTTGGTTGTTTTTCGCACCCCAAGCAGGGACTTGAAGAACCCTTGGTACACTATTTCAATAGCCTCTATTTTCTTAGAGTCCACCCAAACTTCACAAGCATAGCTTGCTGTGGAACACACTAACGTGTTGAAGAGGTTGCAACGTAGCTTAACATCCATAATATGTAGCTCCGCACAGTGGCGGTTTAGTGCAAATAGTGAGCGCCTATTGGCAACTGTTAGATGTTCCATTGCACTATCCAAGTTCAGGGTGGTCTCGAGCAAGATCCTTAGGTATTTGAAGGTCTGCACACGTTCAATAACATCACCTTCGAACATAAACTCTTGGCATGGGTGAGCAGAATTGAACACCGTGACTTTTGTTTCTTTCACATTGATTGTAAATCCACGTTCATAGGAGCCAGAAAATGCATTGAATAGCAAAAAAAAAAAACAAATTATCATATATTTGTTTATGTTTTGTCATTTGGAACCCAATGTAATCATGGCAAGTTTTGCTAAACAATTCAAATGAATTTTAGGATATTCAAATTAAATATTAAGTTAATCTAACTTTAAGTTGAAATGTGAATTTTTTTGAAATTTTTGAAATATGTTTCAAAATTTAATAATTTCCAGAGTCTTTTAACACACATAAATGGGGTATAATGTACATAATGTATAATCAAAGATGTACCTTATGATAGAAGAAAGTGAACTTTAAAGTAGTCAACATATTTTTGATATTATCTAAAATTAATTGATTTGATAATTACATGCATATTTTAAATACTCACCTCAAGTGACAAGTGTGGCTATTTCATCTTGTTTACACCCAAATGAAACACATAATTTGGCAAAATTTGTACATTTTTACAAATTTGTGTTTATTCAACAAAATATAACACACAACATATGATAGGGAAGCAACTATAAGCATATTTAATAACAAGTTGTAAAAACAAAATTCAATTTTTTAAAATAAAAACTTATATTTGAACAAGTTGGAAAAGGACACACCTTCATCAAATAAAATAATCGATTGCATTTGGACTAGATATTAATAAGTTTGCATCTAAAACATCTTTGAAATCTAATTTTAAATAATGACTATTCAACTATTGTATAATTATACTATCCAACAATGGACATATTATTGCCAAGTGGTTGTATCATAGTTGATTATGCACAAACATGTGACATCATATCCTACAACATATTGTATTTGTGAATCTAGTTGCACATTTCCATGTTACAAAAGTTGGATGTCATTTGGATGAAAATTTTCTTAAAAGTTGTGGTTAGATATGCAACTATCATTTCAACTTCACATAACATAGTTCTTTTTACAACAAATGTATTGTGTGATTTGTCCAAGGTGAATATAGGGAAATATAGTCACAAAGACATTGACAAGTGATTTAAAGTATTTGTAAAGCCTATTGATAAACATGCAAATTCATTATATTGATTTACATTTTTTCTTACTACTACAATTAATGCATTTAAGGAAAAGACATGATTGTGCATTAAGGCTACTTGTAGTATTGGGATAGGAAAAGATAGTTTATTACTTGTCCATGTCAAATACACATCAAGATCACACATATTCATGCAAGCATTCTTTTAATCAACAACTTGTGTCACCTTGACACAAAAATTACTAAAACAACATATGTTCTACATGTTTTCGCAACAAATAAAACTCCCCCTTAGCATATAAATCCTTTGATCTCACTTCCTTGGAAAAAAAAAACCAAGATTTTAGAAACCCATAATTATTGACCAACATTATAAGTTACAAAATCAAATCATTTCCAAACATTAATATCAAAAAGTCAAAATCAACACCCCATTTTTTATAAGAAATTTTAGCAACCCCAAAATTATTATTTTTGACTTAATTAGACAATAATTTAGTCACCTAAATATGGCATTGTGTGGACCTTGTGGTTTCCATTCAAATCTAATGATTAATTTCCATGCCTTACTTTCTAAAAAAAACTATTCCATTGCATTTGCAAAAGGCAAGGGACCGAAAAACCCAAAAACCAAACAATAGGTACAACCATTAAGATAAAATACAAGGTAGCTAGAGATATCCCAAGCATGTATTTAAAAAAGGTCAAAAACCTCTCCTTTTTACTTCCTTGTCTTTCAAAGCCAAAATTTCAACTTGTGTAAGTTTGCAATTCACCTTTTCCACCCACCCAACTTACATGATGCATAACCATTATGATGGTTGGAAAATTCAAATCCATCTTGAGGAAAGATGGAACATGTCATTAACCTTCTTAAAAGGCTACAATAGTATCAACCATCAATACTATTCAAGATTACTTCAAAATTGGATCACATTTGCAATATTTGGAGCAATCATCATAGACTTAACAAAAGACAACATGTTCAACACCAATCACCAAAAATTGACATTATAAATCATTTTGAAGGGAGTTATGAATCATTAATTTTGTCATTATTACTTCAAAATTCTTGGAAGTTCAAGAAAACAATAAAAGAGTGAGCAAGAACAAATGTTTAAAACCAATCCTAAACAAAATGGCTATTAATTAGGCATTTGAAATTTTAAGGTGGAAATCACTACAAGGAAATGTGAAAATAATTCTTTAGCCCAATTCACTATGGGGCCCTAAAAGTGAACAAGGATCATCACACCCTTGTGTCAATTCACTTTGATTGAAACTTAAATCACTATATGGTTATCATGTCCATTTTTAATCAAAATAATTCACTAAGGTTGATTTTTTATAATATTGAAATTTAATATACAAATTAACATATTATGCAAAGGTTTTATGTTCAAATTCATTAAATAGGTCCACTAATGAAGATCCCCAACATTAATTAACATTAAATAACAACTTTCCTAGGTAGGAACTCTAGATTTTTTTCACAATCCCACTTTGTATTAGCAACCTCCATGAATGGAAAGTTTAAATGTGATGATTCTTAACAATTTTCCTTCAAAATATGGTATATTGTGTAAAACAACTTCCCAAAATTCCTTTGTGGAATTTGTAACATCCTTTTTTTTGTCACCAAGTGGCGAAATTTTGCCCAAAAAAAACATGAATATTATGCATTAATATATTGTGTTAATTATTTTTGTATAAAAAGAATAAAGTTGTATGTATTAAATGTAAATATTGTAAATAAACTTAATTATTTAATTTAATAACTAACGTAGTATAATTTAACATATAAATAAAATAATACAATATCACATTTTCACATAACATAATAATGATTTTGTAATGTACTATTCAAAAATAAAAATAAGTTATATTTAGAAATATAATAAAAATTCAAAACTTTACATTTCATTCATATTGCCCACAAATTGTCTATCACAAATGTATTAAAACTTGTTAAAGCTCAATTTTGATAAGTCCATTTACAAATCATTTCACAAAAGGTTTATTTATGGGGGAATAATATTTTTTGAATTATTATTAAACATTGAAATTGGAATTTTTTTCCTTCATATTATTGAAATTTTCATGTTTTTTTACTATACATGTCTACAATGTTGAGAAAACTTGAAGCATAAATTTGCATTTGTTTCAATTGAGCAAAGTATGACAAAGAAACTACATTTTAAATTTTGGAATTGTAAAATGATTTAGTACAATTGTGATATATACAATCTTTGATTCTATAATTTTTCACAATTTCATGTGGTAGTTTGGCAAAAGCATTGCTAGGGTGTTTCTTTAGAAACCAAGGTTCAAGCCTTACTATGAACAAATGTATACATGTTCTATAATTTTAAATATTATGAATAAATATTAATTATAACGTTAAAATAAAAATATAATTAGAATATCACCTAATTTTATTGTTAGGACTAAATTTCTTATTTGAAAAAATGTTAGTGAAATCACTATGTTTGTAACATCATGTCCCCATTCACTATGGGGCATATTGAATTCATTAAATATTTAACCTCATGAATTTGTCCCAATTTCACACAAATGCTAGTGAAATTCCCAATGGACTAGGCTACATTCCCTATTACTAAATGGTAACTATTAAGGACATTAAAGTGAATTCAAAAGTTGTGAACATGGTTAGACAAATGAGAAACTATTAAAAATTCACATTGAAATATTTCAATAACACACAAATTGTTGATCACTTTATACTTAACAAAGAAACAAACCCAAAATCAATCAGTTCCAAACCTTAAAATCACAAAATTAAAATTAAATGATCACATTTTCAATCAAAATCACCACCACATTAGATTGGTTTTACAAAAAAACACCTATGCAAACAATGACATGATTGATGACAACTTGGCCACCCACAATATCATTTGTTATCCTAAATTAAGTACAAAGTCATTTTAAGAACACTCAAAGTGGCATCAACAATTCCAACAATTGAGGCAATCATGAAAGACCTAGGAATAAACATTATGCTCAACTTCAATCACTAAAAATAAACATCACAAGTCATCTTGAAAGCAACTATGCTCTTTTGAAAATTTCAAGAATTCAAAAAAAGAATCATTTCAAACAACCCAAATTTTTTGTAAAAGGCAATGAAACATGGGGGCAAAAATGATCACTCAATTGGAAAAAACTAATTCTTGTAGAGACATAGAGTTTCAAGGTGGAAATGGTAAGTATTAATACACCACACATGGTTTTTGGGATTGCATAAATTATGACTATTTAGTCGTTTATGCTTTAAATGATTGCATGACTATGTGTAGTCAAATCAAACATGTTTTTATCATAAATTGTTTCCATGGTTGTTGGTTTGTCCAATTAACATGAACCAACCCTACCCACTAGGTGAATTATTATTACAATACATTTTGGGAATATTTTTGAAATATTCCATTTCAAAGAAAAATGATCAAAAAAACTAATGACTTAAAAAGATGTTATATATATATGTTTAAAAGATCTCCCTAAAAATAGGAGTTCTATAGTGCTTAAAAACATTGATTACAATGTTTAATGAATGTTTTTGAGTATTCTATCTTTATTAAATTGATTCCAAATCATACCACATGTTTTCATAATATATTAAAAATCTTGTCATGTAAACACATTAAAGATTTGCAACAATTTTTGAACAATTTTTGACACTACAAAATGAAAAACCAAGCATTAGTTATGTGACTTGTGGTTGCGATTGGTGTGGCTACACCCTCATAGTCACAAATGCCATTAATGATTATATGTTTTCCATGACTAGAATCATTGTGTATGTGGTCATGTAGAACATACATGGTCTAGCTACCTATACCCACCTACTATCCTATTTGACTACCTACCTACTAAACCTAGCCTAGCTTAAATAACCTAGGTTAGTAAGCAACCTAAATTAAGTTATAAACCAAAATAGGTTAAGAAGGCTAGGTTCACCAAAAAATTCACCTTAAGCAACCCAGGCCTAGGCTATGAGCTATGTAGCCTACCTAGGTTAGGCAACTTAGGTTATAATTTATTTAACTACCTTCAATCCAAGTTTAATCCAATATAGCCAAATATAGCCAAGTATAGTTTAGTTTAACCAAGTTAAATTCAAATAACTTAGTTTAGTCGATTATAGTTTAGTACAGTTAAATTTAGTTTAATATAACCAATTATAGTTTAATTTAACCAAATATAGTTTAGTATAACCAAGTTTAACTTAATATAGCCAAGTATAACCAAGTATATTGAAGTTTAACCTAAATAACATATTTTTGTCAAGTTTAGTTTAGTATAGCCTAGTTAGTATAACCCAGTTTAACCAAACTTATAGTTTAATATAACCAAGTTTGGCCTAATATAGCCTAGTTTAACCTAGGTTAAACCTAAATAGCCTAGTTTAGCCTAAGTAGACCAAGGTAGATTAAGTGTAGTCACACGAGTAAAAGCCATAACAAGTGTAACACATGTTTAATTTTTCATGTTTAGAAGTGGTAATTTAATTCGGTGTTGAAAGTATTTTTTAGCACTAAAAGGATTTATAAATAAACTTCTTGAAATTTTTTGAAATTTACATATATTTTGAAATTTTTTACATAAACTTTGAAATAATATATATATATATATATATATATATATATATATATAATTTGAATTTTTTTTGAAGACTTTTGGGATTTTAAAGAATATTCCCCAAAAATAGTCCTAAAAACAGGTAGGTGCGACTTATGTTATCCCATTTGCACCAAACTAGGTTACCTAGGTTTAGCGTAAGAAGACCTAGATTTGTTTAAAATAGCCTATGAAAGCCTAAGCTAGATTGTTGGGTTGTCTATGTCAACCTAAGGAAACATAGGTTAATGTAGGTTAGAAAAAAATATTATTTATATCTTTGTGATAATTCCATTTGTTACAAAAAAAATGTGGTGGTGTAATGGCAAAAACTTTGCCCTTCAAAATGGAGGTGAGGGGTTCAAATCCTTTTACTTTCAACCCTAAGTTCCTATGAGAATATAAATGAAATAGTTTTCTTAAAAAGAGGTTAGGTGGCTAGCAGAATTTAAGTTATTTTTAAACCTAAGTTAAGTTGCTTACCCTAACTTAGCATGTAGGTTTAGTCACCTAGTTTAAGGTGCCTAGCATAGGGCTCCTAGCTTATAGGTGGCCTAGGCTAGGTCCCAAATGTCATTATTTGACTAAAAGTTGACTACCACATGACATGGGTAGGAAAAATAATTTCATTATTATAAATTGCCACATGTCAACTCATAAATGGTTAATAAAATCTTCAATTCATCCTAGGTTACCACGTGGCAACAAACATAATCAAAATAAATTACAATTTTATTTTAAAATTAAATTTTGACCATTGAAACTGTCCTACAATCATGGAGGACATAGTCGCAAGTGGCATTTACGACTACACCATTTTTTGTGACTAGTGGTAAATACCACAAAGCCATATGGATTAGCAATCATGTAGTCATGGCTAATCATATATATGGTTTAAGACTAAAATGTCAGTCACTTATGTAATCATATTTTCCATGTTTTGGTGTAGTGTAAGGATTGACATTAGTTAATGAACCTTTTATAAACTTACATTGAAATGTGGGATAAAGGTAATTATGGTGGTGTAGATGGAAAAAACTACTTGACCAAGGTAGACTTGAAAGTGGTAAAAAAGACAATGAAAGGAATAAACACAAAAATGCGTTGAGATTTTGATGTAGGAGCTAGATATAAGACAAGTAGACCAAATCCCGTAGTCAAATTTATATTTAATATTACTCATGTGCTATTGGGTTTTATGTGCATGTTTTATAACTATTGTAAAAGCCAAAAATTGCTTAGGGTTAATGTATTTTTGAAATACTTTGTTAGCATTTCCAATTTCATCATTCAAATTATCCTTGAGAACATGGTGCTTTTGCAAAATGTTAAGATGTGAAGTAACAAATGCTTGCCTTCAAACTTCAATTATTTCTAACAAATTTTTTTTTGTTCATATATAGGCTTTGGGTGTTACATCTATGTCATTGATGGTCATCCAAAATCTAGCTCACATTTCTATAACCTTCATTATATTATTTCAAGGAAGTATGTTCTAGGCCTTGCCTTTGCCACATGTAGGAAGTAAACACATTAAAGTGATGAACAATTCTAAGAAACAATTGCACAATTTTTCATTGATATTCCTTTACATACGTCAACTCAATTGTAATAGCATTGACCTATAATGTTCATTGCCACCATAGTGGAAATCATTTTGGAGAGGATTGCATTATGTAATAATAATGTCCAAATACCTCATGTTATTGTGTGAATACAAATAACTCTAATCTTTTCTAATTATAATCCTTTTGTAGGCTTTAATATCCATTTTTTACATGAATACGGTAATACTTTTGATTATTGCATGCAAGGAGGTAACAACTTGATATTTTATCCTACTTATTGTGCATTGCCATGCTATATTTATGTGTTGTAAGATGCTGAACTTGGTTCAAATTGTGACTATTAAGGGGGTAAGATGAGTATGTGATTTGGGATGAACAAAACAATTAAGATAGGGACTAATCAAGGAACTTTATTAATTTGAATTTCGAATTCTTGTTTGGATCATAATGATGTGACTTGGGATGTTCAAAAGGGGGGGGTTCTAGAGAACAAAAAGAGGATAAGATGAGACAGGGAGTTTTCGAGAAGAATAGGAGGAGTTGGAGGTACTTGTAGTAGAAAACCATAGATTTTGTTTTGATATAACATAAATTTTAAGTGTTGTTTTGGGATTTCTTTCAACAAAACATGGGATTATGTTATAATTTGGATTGATGTTTTCAATTATACAAAGAAGCATAGACTTTTACAATGAATTCTATGTTCAGTTTTTGTGCGAATTTTTTGTAGTGCTAGATTATGATGTAATGAATTGTAATATTGTTCTTGGAGTTTTTTATAATATATTCTAAAATGAAGATTTTGGTTATATGCAATAACTATGAATATGATGTTAGAATGAATTTTATTGTTCAGTTTGTTGAAACTTAAGATAGAAATAATAAACATATGCATATGAAATGTAAATATGTTGTTATAATAGTGTGAAATATTTTGTAGGAATTGAAATTTCACTTATATTATATGGTGACCATCTTATGAAGGAATTTTTTTTTTCTGTTTTTCACTAGTAGAAATCAGCCAAAATGTAACCACTCCACATGTAACTTATAGTCGTTTGCAATTAGATGTGGGAATATTTGCAACTACAAGACAAAATTTCAATTATTTTGATCATTCTCACAACTATGATGAAACTATTAAAAGTTTCATCCTAATGGTTGGATCAATTTTACATTTATTTTCATCCATTAACAAGTTGATATGTTCCATTAGTCACAATAATCACCAAATTAGTTGCATCCTAAAGATATTTTACAATGACACACGGGTGTCTTTTAATGTATATATTAAAATTATATATATAATATGCATACGTATGTATATTGTTCATATAATGAATCTCAAAATTAATATTTGAACTTTGAAATTTGTTATTCAAATCTGAAAATTATTATTTCAATTGTTTAAAATATTATTTGAATTTGACATTTTTGATTTGAATATGATATTTTTATTTAAACTCAAAAAGCTTATTTAATCTTAAAATTGATATTTGAATTCTAAATTACTATTTTTTAATCCAAAAATTAGTATTTCAATTCAGAAAATTACTAATTGATTATAAAAATGAGGATTTTTCTTTTGAATATTTCTATTTGAATATGAGAATTTATATTTCAATTCTGAAAATTTTGCATTTAAATTTTAATAATCATTTCATTTGAACTTTAAATTTCAATTCCAAATTATTATTTTGGATTTTCAAATTAATACTTGAAGTCTGAAAATTATTAATTAAGTTTTAAAATGGACATTTCAATTTTGAATATTGTTATTTGAATCTGAAAATTGACATTTTAATTCCAATAGTTTTTATTTAAATTCAAAAAACTTATTTGATTTAAAAACTGATATTTGAAGTCTAAATTATTATTTTCAAATCTAAAAATTAGTATTTCAATTCAAAAAATTTAACTAAGTTAAAAAATTGACATTTTAAATGTTTTTATTTGAACTTGAAATTTGATATTTGAATTCTGAAGTTTTAAATTTAAATTTTAAGAAATTATTTGACTTGAAAGTTGAAATTTGAATTCCAAATTATTATTTTGGATTATCGAAATTAATATTTCAATTCAGAAAATTATTAATTGAGTCTTTAATTTTGAATATTATTATTTGAATCTGAAACTGACATTTCAATTCTGAAATTTGTTATTTAACTTCAAAAACATTATTTGATTCAGTTTTAAGGGTTTTTTCTATTAGTGTTATCCATAATAAATCACTTTTATAAATAATTATAAATGATTATTTTTATTAATATAAGTTACACTAAATAATTTTTTTATAACATAGATTTGTATATTATATATATATATTTCTTATATTAGAAGAAATTAATTAATTAAATTAATGTCACATTACTTTAAAATCATTGTACTTACTTCAGATAAAAACAAATTAGTATGGCATAATTATTTTCTAATTGAACATAATTATTCGCAATCTGTAACTTATAATTTCAAACCTGAATTAAAATTTTGTAAAAATTATAGTGTAGTTAAAATAACTATTTTAGTAATTTAATTTCACAAATTATTATATAGTGTTTTTTCATTAAAAAAAATCTGTGATTATTAATCTATGTGAAATATTTTATAGTAATTTTACAGTAATTATGATAAATAATGGTATGTTTAACAAATTATTGTATTCATAGTTAATAATTACCAAAAGAATGTTTTTTTTACAAAGATAAATGTATTATATAGTGAGTAATGTAATAGTTGAATAATATTTATTTAAAAATTTGTGTAAAATTACTTTTTAATAACAATTGTTAATTCATTCTTTACAATTTTAAAATAAAAGTTTAGAATAAATAATTTTCAAGTTATAGTCATTAAATTAGTTTACATTACTTATATTATTTATAATTTTATCAAATGCCAAAAATTAATAAAAATTTAAAATTATTTTAGTTATTTAATTATCTATGAGTGATATATTAATAAATTGTGAGTAACTAGATAGCTAGTTTGTTAAATATTAAGAAGTTATTACTTATTTAATTAATTGATAATGAATAATTAATATTTATAGTGTATAGTTTATAATTTAAATATATGTAAATTTAATCATTATTAATTAAATGATTATCTAATTATCTAGTGAACCATGTATTTGAATTATTTAAAAATCTAAAAACTAAAAAAATAAGGCATGAAAAAAGTTTTGGAATAAAACTTAGCTTATGATGAAGTTGTAATTTCAAAATTTATCCCATATTGTTTATTCTCCATTCTTGTTTTTAACATTGTATAAACAAGGTGGTGTGGTCATTTAATTTCACATTTAAGAAATTTGTGCACATGGGATGAACTAATCAAAAAGCTTAGTTCGAAACAAAAAAACAAATTATGCACAATTCTAAAGTACTTTCTTCCCCAACCTATTTATCTACCTAGTTAAGTAGGTACCTAGTTTGACCTACCCACTTAGGTTGACCTATGTACTGAACTATTTAAGTACCTACTTATATGAATATGTATTTAACTTAGGAAGGTAGAACCTACCTACTTACTTTTTTACCTAAATAGGTAGGTAGGTATGTAGCCTAGGTTTGTAGGCACCTATTTATGTACTTACCTAGGTACATATCAACTTAATATTAATATTAATATTATTTTTTAATGTCACGTGGCATATTTTCATTGGGCCACGTGTCATAATATAATATCATCTAAACATTTGAATTGAACATTTTAGATTATTTCAAAATAATAATATTTTTTATATTTTTTATAATCAAATATTAAAACACGTTGCAGCACATCATTTACCTTCAATTGTGACCAAAATAGTTGTATCTTAGTCGCATATGATAATACATATACAATGGAATCAAAGGATGAATTTGTATTTGTTGACTTTTTCTTTCATTTGTCATTTGCAACTAATTTATCACATGTAACTTGTTTTAGATGATTAAAGATATTGTAGTTGCAAAATGTTGCTTGTAACTAAAATGTAGTTGCAAAGATTAGTCGAAAATACATGTTTTTTTTCCAGTGTATTTCTTTCAATAATGTTAAGGTTTTTTACAAATTTTGTTGTATATTATAGATGTGAGTGTCCATATGAATAATGTTGTTTATTTTATTCAATTCATAATTTTTAGGGGTATGTTAGAAAATATCAAAGGTTTACATGGTTGATGTCGTAATGACTGCAGAACGATCTACAGATTTTAAAGACGAAAAATTATGAAACAAGATGAATTAGATGGTGACCTAAAGTTTCCAATGACAATTGGACTTGGAGGCAAATCGGCAAGTTATTGAAAATAAAACAAAAGACAATTTTGAAAATGGAAAGGAGTATGTAAAGCTTTACAAAAACCCCATATTGGAATTTGATGTTGGATAGATGAGTGCTGAGAATAGAGGAAAGGCTTACAAGCACGGGTTGTTTCTACCACAAGAAGTGGTATGGGGGGACATATGGATTGGGGGTCTTCAAAGAAGGCATATTTCCAAACGACCATCTCCACGAAAAGAGATGTAATAAAGTATTCATTTGAATGAGCGGATGCAATATACTTCTCAATCGCAATCAGTGGTTCAAAATCGTAGAGATCAAAATGGAGCAAAGACTTTTGTAGTACCTAATCAATCACAAAAAATTTCAAGTCCAAAGTCGGTGACTAGCCGAAGGAGAGATGTTGCAAAAGGTATATAACCTAGGTTTCTGTATTAATCTGCATCTCTAGATTACTATGAACCAATGGAACACTGGGAGGTGGATGAAAACACCAATGTTGATGTGTTTGAGGAGACTAAGGAAAATTACCCAAGTTCATCTGAGTATGCAAAGGCATAGGTGAATGCGTTGGATGAAGTATCCCAGTCATACTCACATCAAAGGAATTTAGAGTTGGATCAAACAAGGCACACATTCAAAACATGGGATCGTGAATCTATGGATTCGGAGATGATTAAGTCACTTTCAAAGGTCTGTGCATTTTGTGAGGAAGAAGGACATGTAATCATGGATTGTCCTCTTGTGCCTTTTCACATCAGAGCAAGTATTGCTAGGCATGTGGAGTTACAGAATGCGCCAAAAACATTAATGGATCAACCATAGGAACATGAATCAAGAATTCCTATAATCCAAAACAAATTTAAAGGCATGGAATTGGGAAGCCAATTGGGACCACATAGTCGACATATTTGTTCATCTATTTAGACCAAGAGTAAAAAACCAGAGGGATATTCACATCCACATATTGCATCAAAATGGATATTAATGGGTAACTATAGAATGGAATGTTGTCGATCCCACATCAACACATCTCCACCAATAGTGTTAAAAGTGGTAGTTATTAAAACCCAAAACCAACATCTTGGAATAGGAGTTACTTAATCACTTGGTGTAGGTATAATAATTAGAGGAGTGGAAATGGTTGTTGCACCCAGCATAGATATTGTCAAAAGGGGGTCAAAATTGGGTAGTGGACTAGGTGGAGTTTCAGCAGTAAGGAATTTGAGTCGAAGTTCAACACTACCAACAATTGCTATTGGAGTTGTTGGCATATTTCAAATGGTGTTTATTGATTCGATAATAATTATTCATGTGAACAGGACTGCAAATCAACCACTTATGAGTTCAATGGCTGTTAGAGAGTGTAGAGGTGCAGACGTCGTGCATTCAAGAGGAGGATATCGAAAACCACTTGTTGTAACTGCACTAATTTTTTATCACAAAGATGGCCATTATGTTAGGCCAAATAGGGTAGCTCTTAAGCATCCTAATTTGAAAAAAAATGTTATTCCAGATGTTCATGTCAAAATGTTCAACTCTATAGCAAAAGCAAATGTAGAGACTTCTAAAAAGTATATCATCAAGGTGTTTAACTATACACTAAGAAATATAACATTGAACTAATGCCACAATTACATGTTAAAATTTCTTGACTATATTTTTTCGGAACTTACACATGCATTTTGCAGACATCATCGGAAGACTTAGAATGATGAGCAAATATACATGGAACTAAAGAACATGAAACAATAAAAGAGTGAGAAGGTGGAAGTTTAGTATGAGTGGATTTAGAAGTTGGCTCATGGTTTATAAGTACCAACCACAAATAATTTTCTAAGTACTATGTTTAAAGCGGGTTTGTAATCATACCTTGAAATTGTGACTGCAGGGATGAAGTGGTCAACATTACAATAACATAAGGAGGTAGCAATGTTGTGTGAAGAAGGTATGACTACTGTAGAAGCGAGTGCACTATAAATGCCATAGAGTATCAAATAGGCCTTACCGGCAAAAACACAAAGTAATACAGGGAACACTGACAAACATTGCACAAATTGTGGGATGACAAATCATAATGCAGAGACATGCAGAAAGAAAAAAGAACAAACCACGATGGTAACCACAAAAGTGGCACAACCAAATCAAAAAACATAGAAGACATCTTCATATGCATGTCACATGTTTGGTTTGAATGGACATAAAATGATAGATTTTCCAAAGTTTGTTGAGATGCATAAAATGTTTCATGGAAAATCTGACAATAACAAAGGTTCAACCTATTACTGAAACACAAACAGTCATTGTGAATGTGAATGTGGTGGATGTTAATGTTAACACAAGAAATAAAGTAACTGAAGAACATGTGTTCAAGGATAGAGAACCAAGAAAAGCAAAGAATGTTGTTGATTAAGGAAAAGAAGAATGGTTGAAACAGTCAATGGTGGAGACAATTCAACAGATTCAGAAAACACAAACCTAGACGAAAAGGCCATCCACATCCATGGAGGGATGGAACACAACCTGGTCGGGTATGCCAAATACTACTTTTGTGGATTCATAGAAATATGAAGAAATAGTGAATTCACAAAGGAAACCAATCATAGTAGAAGAAATTTTTTTGGACATTGGTAAGTAGATGCTAGAAACAAGTTATATTTTGAACTTAGGACAATTGTTTAAAATAGCTCCTGAGCTAAAGAAATATCTTTGGCAAAAACTAAAACAAAAAAAAACTCAAAATGCAAATGAAACAACCATAGATAAATAAGTTGGTTATTTAGTACCAGACGTAAGGATAGTTGTTGTAGCAATAGATAATCATATGACAGTTATCCAAGTCTAGATTGGGAAGAATACAATAGAGGATGTGTTGTTGGATGGAGGTTTTGAAGTTAATATTATCACAGAATAGTTGAGATTGAGGTTAGGGCTTCCAAAGCCTAAATCTACACCATATAATCTAAAGATGGCAAATCAAACAACCATAAAACCAGTAGGGTTGATCATAGATTTGAAGATATATGTTCATGGCATTCCTTACATAACTACATTTCTTGTACTTTAGAATAGTGTGGTAGATTCTAGTTATTCCATGTTGTTGGGGAGACCATGGTTAAGGGATGCTAAAGTAGCACATGAGAGGGGAAATAACACTATTACCATACAAGGGAATGGGACAATCAGAAAAATTACAATTACCAAACATTTGGGAAGTGAAGTAAGAAGACCAGAAGTGTTAGTATGCTATGATTATCAAAATGGCATCATAGATGAAAAAGAAAATATCATCTTTGCTACAAAGCCAAAATTGTTCTTCATAGGAACAATAAGTTTACACAAGACAATTCAATTTATGAAAATCGCAGATGTGGGGATCATGGATACAGATGTGAAAACTAGTATTTCATAATAGGGATTTAAAGTACAAAGCATAGAAAAGAAAATACCTAGGAACAGATATGAGCCAAAAGTAATTCTAAAGGATAAGGTGTGTCTAGAGACGTACTATAAACATTAACCGAGGAGTGTTGTATCTGATGAAACTCCAACAAACATCAAAGCACATGGATTGTAAATAGTTGGATGTGCATTAACTAAAGATCAACAATTAATGAAATTCAATTTGGGAACTGATGCAAAACCCAAATTATGAAGATTAATGCACAATTGAAAATAGGCAAGGTGTTAGAAGTGGAACAAATGTTGAAGGAATTCAAAGATGTTTTTGCATGGACATACAAAGATTTGAAAGGGATTCCAATAGATCTAGCACAACACATAATTGAGTTAGACATTACTATACTGCTGGTACATTAAGCCAAGTACATATTAAATCCAAATTATGCTACAGTGGTCAAAGATATAGATAAGTTAGCAGCTAGATTCATTGAATCTATAAAAAAAGTTACATGGTCATCACCCATAGTAGTAGTACCCAAGAAAAATGGCAAGTTGAAAATTTGTATAGATTTCAGAAAACTAAATGCAGCCACAAAAAGGGACCCATACCCACTACCTTTCATAGATTAAATGTTGAACATAATAGTAGGGTATGAGGCATATTCCTTCTTAGATGGATATTCAAGATATCATAAAATATTTATAGCTTTAGAGGATAGATACAAGACTGCATTTGTTATAGATTAGGGGGGGTTTATATGGAAGGTGATGTCGTTTGGAGTTAAAAATGGACCTCCAACATATCAAAAAGCCATGACCAAAACATTCAAAGGATATTTCGACAATTTTATGAAAATATTTTATGATGATTTTATGGTGTATAGTGACATGGAGAGTCATTTGTAGAAGCTTAAACTGTGTTTTCAAAAGTGCAGAAAATATGGCATTAGTCTAAATCTAAACAAGTGTGCATTTATGGTATTTTTAGGGATGATCTTGGGTTTTATTGTTTCCAAGGAACGGAAACTACCAAATCCAAAGAAAATCCAAGCAATAGTAAACATGCCACCACTTAAGAATCCTTAGCAAATTCAAGTATTCGATGGGATGGCATAGTTTTATAGATGTTTTATAAAAAAATTTGTTGCTATTTGGCACCTATCACTAAATTGACTAGAAAGACACAAACTTTTCTTTGGATAGAGGAATGTCAAAAGGCCTAAGAATTTTTAAAATATAAGTATATTGAAGAACCGATACTGATATCACCAAATTGGCAGGTGGAATTTCATATCCATATAGATACGTTTTTATTAGCTTAGGGGCTATGTTGTTTTAGAACGTAATAGGGAAAAGTGATCAACCAATAGTGTATGCTTCTAGGTTTCTGAACAAAGTAGAACATAATTATAACATAACAAATAAAGAAGCTTTAGCAATGATTTTTTCTTTGCACAAATTCAAACGCTATTTGTTGGGCAATAATTGTTTTTTTTATGTAGATCATAATGCATTGGTCGATTTGGTCAACAAATCATAAGTTTTAAGGAGAATAACTAAATGGTTGTTATTGTTCCTCGAATATGTTTCACAATAGTGTATAAGCTACGCATAATTCATGTAATTGTGGATGCATTGTTAAGATTATCGGATAATATAGAACCCACAAGTGTGCCTAATCAAACCACAAATGCAAATTTTTTTTATATAAGGCTTGAATGGCTAAATGATGTAAAAGAATTTTTGAAAACATGATAGATTGAAGGTACATTATCGGTGTAACAAAAGCAGAGATTAGTCAAGAGAACAAAACCTTTTACACTAAAGAATGGTGAATTGTCAAAATGGGCCAAGATAACAAATTGCGACAATGTTTGACAACAACAAAAGCACAAATTGTGATGAAAGAACTACATGAAGGACCTTAAGGAGGGCATTTGTAACGGGATTAACATAAAAAAAGATATTGGATGTTGGATATTAGTGGCCAACTAAGTATAGGGATGTGCATGATTATTGCAGATCTTATGATGCATGTCAAAGAACAGGAGGATTAATAATTCAAAGTCTTACTATGCTAGTCACAAGTCTTCCAAAGGAACCATTTATGAAATGGGGACTTAATTTTGTGGGGCCACTTAAGCTAGTAGGGAGATAAACAGGGAACAAATATATTTTTGTTGCCATAGATTATGCTTATGTTATATTAGCATTGAGAACTAATATAACAGCAGTTAGAGTAAATTTTTTGTATGAATGCATATTAACTAGGTTTGGATATCCATTTACTGTAGTCACATAGATTAGGGAGTTCATTTTATTAATGATGCCATCAAATATTTGACAAATCATTTTATGATGGAACATGTGAGTTCTACAACTTATTATCCTCAGGGGAATGGGCAAGTTGAGTTTATTAGCAAGGTATTTGGGACACTGTTGATCAAGTTAGTTAGTGAAAATAGAACAGATTGGGATGAACATCTATCTACAGTGTTATTTTCATATAAAACTATATACAAAGTAGCAACATGGTACACACCATATCAATTAGTGTATGGATTACATCCATTAGTGCCCACAAAGTACATCATTTTAGTTGTTGGTGGAAATGAAAGAGACAATATTCCAATGAAAGTTTTAATTAACATAATTACAAAGCTTGAGAAGTGTAGGAAACTAGAGTGCAAGCTATAGAAACTGAAGGAATTTAGAAGTGGAATAGAACATTATGGAATCAACAAAAGAATTTTAAAAAATTGTTTAATTTTGGTGACTATGTTTTGTGGTTTCCAAAGGGCAATAAGTCACACCTAGGGAAGTTTATGAGGAAATGGTTTAGACTGTACATAGTACAGTATGTGTTGCCAAATAACATTATGTTATTGGTGACCATTGAGAAGTTTGAAACTAACCCTATGTTGGTCAACATGAATAAGTTCAAACCTTATATATACATGGAATCTGAAGTCTAGAAAAAAGAATAATAGATGCTAATATATTGGGAAAAGAGTGTAGGTGGAATTTAGGAGGCGAATTCTAACACAAAGGAGGATGATGAAAGATGTGAAATACAAAAACCACAAATGAAGAATGATGAAGATAAATAATAGATCATAGATCCAACGGTGAACATAATTTTTATTTTCAATTTACAAATGGGTAATAATTGTAATAATATGGGATTTGGGATGCAGAGATCTAAAGATGATATGTGAGGAGTATCGGTTGAATCAATAGCAGTATTCCTTTGGTCATCAAGAGTATTTGCACAAAAATCAAAATTATGGGCATAGTTAGTAGAGAAATAGGCATAATCAATAGATGTGTTCTCACAATCAACTGATAAATGGGCACAATTTGTAGAAGGGGTACAAGGTGAATGAAGTGGAGTCAATACAAATAATGTAAGGAGATTACAAATGTGGAGTAATCAAAAGATGAAATCTGTGATGTTCACTCATAATGAGGATGTTAAGTGCTTCCATGTGGTTGTACAAGGGACACATAAATTGTAGTGATGGGCCATATTAATTTCGAGGATCATGCGTTAATTAAAAGATGGTAAACAAATGGAAAAAAAAATGATGGGCAAGATGTTCAAGGACATGAAAAAATGGGGTAACCATTGAAAACAGTTTGCGTTTGTTGGTGGAAGTTGTGTGTGTTTTTGAATTTTTGGAGTTCACAACAATACGAGTGTAGAGTGTGCAATTGAAAAACTATAAAAAATAGCAAGGGAAAAGGAAACATAGAAAAGTGAGCATAAACAAAAGCAAGAGGAGGAAGATGAATTGTTGAAAAGAACAAAAGTAAAAGAGGAGTTGAAAAGAGTAGAGAGAAAAGGAATGTTGAATATTTAGCCATTGGTTGTAAGGTTGTCACTGCATTCATCATCAATTTCAAAAGGTGCAAAAGGGAAGGCATATAATGAAAAGATACAAATTGCGTAGACGATAATTGAAAACATAAACACAACTGGAACATCTATGGTTGAGTTTTTGCGCAAAAGCAAATGACGTTGGCATGTAAGAGAGCAAACAAGACCAAAAGCTACATTAATAGATTCGGTGTGCATTGAAGAATCGAAGGAAGACAAAGCTAAAGAACATCATTTTGTGGAGGCATAGATAGTGCAGAAGGACACAAGGGAGGAAAATGTTGTTGCGCAAGAAAAACAACTATTCACAAAAGTGTAGTTGAAAGTATAATAAGCCATAGAGGTGCAGATAATGGTAGAAGCACAATGAAAGGTGATGGAGATGGAGCAACATGAAGTGGAAGCAGAAGTGATAGCAAAAAGAAAACACACAATCTTGGATAGAGTTACACTTCTAGAGAAAGGTATTAAAATTCCAGACCCTAAATGTTTCATGTGGACACAAATGAAACAAAACTATGACAAACATGTAGAACAGATAGAGAACTGGAAGGATATTGCTACATAAGAAAATTGGGCTTTTAAAGTAGGGCTTGTTCCTTTGTTTATGATGGGATGGGAAGCACCGATGCTTGAAGTAATGTTGGAATTTTTTAACACATTCTTGATCAAGGATGTAGATATCTACTTTGGGCATAAGGATAAGGTGTATGTAATCAATAAACAATTGACTGTAGATGTTTTTGGAGTGTGCGTAGAAGGGTATGTAGAAGAATCAAAAGGACATGTTAGTGAGTCATTAACAGTTCAAGCATTACAGAGTTGTAGACTTACACCTGTAAATTTTTCTATATCAATGGAATGCAAAAAAGTTTGGGTCTGCCATACTCTATCAGATATCCTGCCATTATATCTATCATTTATCAAAGGGAGAAGGTATAGTATTTTAACAACAAAAATGTTATTACATTACTGAGAGCAAAGAAGGGGCAGAAAGTAGATTGGGCACAAATTATATTCAATAGTCAGTGTAGTGAATTGGATAGGTGGTATAAGTATGTTCAGGAAAATAAGGGGCATGAGAAAGATACTTGTTAATCTACCTTGGTATTAGAAAAAACCTTTTAGTATTTGTTTGTGCATCAAAAAGACAATCAATAGAAACCACTAGCCAAGGTTAAAAAAACTAGGGAGGAGATGTAGATAACACTAGAGAACAAAAAGAAAGCTACAGAAGACTTTCCAAGAAGTGCTCTCAAGAGGAAGAACAAAGTTTAAGAAGGAGGAGCCTCAAGCTCAAAAGTGAAGAGGGAACATGAAAGCACATATTTGAGGGCACAAAAAATGATGAGGGGTAGAGTGGAACCATCTATAGTGCCAATAATGGTAAAGGTAGTTAGACATATTATAACAGTACCACATATGACATCTCCATAAGAGAGACATCCAAAGGAGCACAAGCAAAAAATACCATAGATGACATCACCACAAAAGAGATAACCGAGGGAGAAAAACCAGGGAATTAAAAGGGAACATGACATAAGGTTTCTAGAGGGTGAAGAGCATTTGTACTTTGAAGGGGATGTATGTGAAGATTGGATGGAAACTACTATAAATCCAAAACATTTTTAACATTTATAATAGCATTTGCAGCAACAACAATAATAGACACAAGAAGGCCTATAGGCTACTGAACTACAAACAAAGAGAGTGGCAACACAACATGCTATTGAAAAGTTTAAACTAGCAGAATTACAAGTACCACCTTATAAGCCGGAATCTACAAAAGGATTCCCATTTGAATTTGAATTGGGAAAAATAATGGTATAGGAGTTGGGATCATCTATAGAAGGATCTAGAGATCCTATGACACATACAAGTACACCAAAGTTTGTGGAGGAGGGAGCTGCAGAAGTAATGAAAGCAGATAAGGCAACCGAATTATTTTAGACCATGGCAATTGTGAGTTTGAATATGGGGAATTTGATTCTAAAGGTAAACATTATGAAGAATAGGTTTGTTATGAGGGAAAAGGAGAAGGCAGTGTTATAGGAAGAATTGGGTAAAGAAAAAGATTTCTAGAAGGGGTAGAAACATAATGTGGAAATTTTGAAGAAGAACAAGGAAGAGGTTGAGTTGAAAAATAAAGTATTCATTAAAAAACTGCACGATGAAAATGAGGAGCTCAAAGGTAGCACAACACCACTGAAGTCGCAAGATGAAGAATTACAAAATTTAAGGCAAAAGGCTAAAATTTAAGAAACCTTAGAGAGGAAGTGGACAAAAACACTATTTTTTCATAAGAAACAACAAGAGGCTTTGGATAATCAAGTGAAAGCACTAACTAAAGAAAAGAAGGAGAAGGAGAATGTCCTAAAAGATTTGGAATTGATGAATATAAAGAATCTATCTTTGAGGAGCCTAAAAGAAAGAAAGTAGAGGTAGAAATAGAGTAGTTAAAGGAGGATAATAAGGAATATCAAAGAACTTTGCAACACCTACAAACATAATTGGAGAGGGCACATGAATAGAGGAAGAGTTTGGATCCATTTAGTATCAAGAAAAGATTAGAGGATTATGAACATATGTTATAGTACTATACATTGATGAGGATGAAAAATCTAAGGAATGGTGGGAGGTTGCAGAGGAATATATTACAAAGGAGTTGGAGAAGAATATGGCTCAACATAGAGCTGATAAAAGAATTATGAAGTACAAGTTGGAAGCTTATTAAAAGAATTTTCCAAATTTCATTTGTGGTAGTCCAACAAGTATAGAAGTATTGGGCTAGGATGAAGAGACAGAAATAGGGCCCAACAGTATAGCTTAAGAGGAGGAAGTACAAATTAAAGAATCACAAGACTTTAGAAGTGGAGTAACTTAAGAGGAGGAGGTGTAGCTAGAGATACCACATGACCTTAAAGGAGGGGGTTAGGAAGAAAAAAAACCAAAGGGAATTTAGGAATAGGAAAAGGTGGAGGCTATTCTAGCACCAAAAATATCCAAGATGCAATATCTAGATATAGAACCATAAATTGAATTAGTGGGGGAGGAAATTGGAACTATAGAACAAAAAGTAGATATATAATCATTGGTTTATGTGTAGATTGGGATTATAACACTATAGTAGGGGAAACATATGTTTAAAAGGATATATAATATTCTCATTTCGTTTTTGTCATTTTACAAGGATTTCAGGGACGAAATCTAACGTACAGAGGGGGTAATGTTAAGGGGGTAGGATGAGTATGTGATTTGGGATGAACAAAGCAGTTAGGATAAGGACTAATTAGGGAAGTTTGTTAGTTTGAATTTTGAATTTTTGTTGTTTGGATTATAATGATTTGACTTTGGATCGTTCAAAAGGGGGAAAGTTTTAGAGAACAAAGAGAGGAGAATATGAGATAGGGAGTTTTAGAGAAGAATAAGAGGAGCTAAAGGTACTTGCAATAGAAACCATAGACTTTGCTTTGATATAGCACGAATTTTAAGTGTTATTTTGGGATTGTTTTCAACAAAACATGGGATTATGTTATAATTTGGATTGATGTTTTTAGTAATATAGAGAAGCACAAACTTCTACAGTGAATTCTATGTTCAACCTTTGTAGTGCTAAATTATGATGAAATGAATTGTAATCTTGTTTTTGGAGTTTTTTACAATGTATTCTAAAGTGCAGATTTTGGTTATATGTAATAACTATGGATATGATGTTGGAATGAATTGTATTGTTAAGTTTGTTGAGACTTAAGATAGAAATAATAAACATATGCTTGTGAAATGCAAATATGTTGTTACAGTAATGTGAAATATTTTGCATGAATTTGAATTTCACTTCCACCAATGACATGTAGTTTCCAAGGGCATCATGGTTGTTGGGTGGGTGTAAAAATGAATGGACCAAAATTTGAAGTTTTTGAATTTTTTTATAAAATGCTTGTCATTCTAATGACCATATTTGATACGTGAATTTAATTTTTTTCTATAGGTATTTAGTTTCAAAATACCAATTGGAATATGTATCTATTCCATATATTAAATTCCATAATTAAGAAAAACACAAGAGACATGGACTTTCAAAATTAAACATTATGGACTACAATATTAACAAGTTTTTATTTGAACTTTGAAATGGTCCAATCATGATGAGTTGGTTAGGGACTTGATTTTGGTTAAATAACATATTAAAAAAACAAAATTTGAAATTTTTTGCATGATGGCATTTGTAAGATTTTACCTATGAACTTTAAACAAGTTTAAAAATAAGGTTATTTCAAAAGTTCAAAAGTGGATTACTCTTGTGCATAAGTGCCAGTGTTAAGAAAGGGAGTTCTAAATGGACTTTAGACTAAATGGAAAAAATGCCTAAGGAATCAATGGAAAACTTTTGTAATTCATTTTAACCCACAAAATATACCTTTGTTTTGGACTAAAAAAATGGTAATTTCTTTTAACCCATTGGCCCATTCATTTTTGCCTTGTTGGTACTTTTCAAAGAATTGAAATGTTATTTATGATTTTTTTTCATTAATGGATGACAATTTGGGAACCCATGCATGTGAACTCAATGGCTTGTAATTTGTGTAGATCTTTCATGTATGTAACACTTCAAAACCTAGTCAGACATGTGCAAGTTAACAAGCCATATCTTCCACTTGCTTTAAGAGAGTATTATTCTACACTAAAATAACACTTGTGCCCCTTTGTTTAGTGGTATGCTTTCACATGACCTTTTGTTCCATTAGTTGTTTGGCTTGGTAGTTTTTGTCATGGAAAAATATGTTTGAATTTTTTTTTATGGATTGGACTTACTTAACATTTTAAAATGATTTTTTTTTTTTTGAGTATTAGTATTGAGCCTTAATTGTCCATGTAAAAGATGATGTAAATTGTCCTTTGAATTTGAATTTTGCCTAGATGTAAGATGTTGTAAACCTATTTTTTGTGCCCATTTTGTGCATGTTTCAAAGCCTAGTAATTGGAGTTTAATAAATAGGGTTCAAGGACTTTGATGTTGGCATTGACTATTAGATTGGTATTGGGAACATATTATTCAATTTACATAAATCATAGCCTCTTTTGCATTGTACCTTCATGCACATGAAAATAAGACATGATAGTTTGTAAACTTGGAGATTATGCAAAATTGGCAAACTTACTATTAAAGAGCAAAAAAATTGGTTAAACATGCATTCTCTATATCTTGTTGACAATTTTTTGGGTTTGTGAACAACATTATCAATCTTTTTTCATTTTTTTCCTTCTTGAAAGGTTTCTTGGGAATGATTGCATAAGATTGTCGGGTCAATCCATACTAATAGGAACCACTTTAGGCATAACTAGTCCTTTTGTTACATTTTTAAGAGATTCATAAACCAAGATAATGTTGAATTTTTTTGTTATATTTGTATGCACACTTTCTAATATATTAATCTACTAGATCAAAATAAGTTTGAAAGTAATTCAATAAATATAAAATATCTTTTGACATGTTTTAAAACTTGTAACCAATGTTTTTCGTGCTTAAAAAAATTGTAAAACAATGTAAAAATTTATCTAAACAGTAGCTAAACACATTTAGGAGGCATTGGCCTTCCATTCCTAAGATGGAAGAAATCAACTATTGTTATGACAAGTTGTATCTTTGTAGTTAAAGTTATTGTTGTTGAACTTGGGTTAATTACCTACACATGTAGATGTGACTTTGGTCTATAGAGTGCCAATGCACCTCCTTGCAGTTTGACAAAAAACTCTAGGGCCCAATGTTGCTTTTATGTGTGTATTGTATGAACTAATTTTTATTTCATGGGAAACTTGTTGAAAATGGATGCCGCACAAACAAGGTATCCTAGAATTTGGTCAAATGTTGGCAAAATTTAGTTGTCTTTGTAAGGCATTGACCACACATTGTTTTGTGGAAAATTGGGCTAAATGTGTTTTTTTGCTTTTGGAAGTAGGGTTTTGTATTTAAATCAATGACAATGACGACAAGGCTTCTATGGTTTAGAGCAAGTTTCATGTGTTTCTTTTCTATTGTTATAACCCTTGTCAAGCTATTATAATTTTTTTTTGCTTGCATAAGCTTTTGATTTATTTGTATTCAACCAAATACACTAGAAGAAATGTTGTCCATTCTAACCATATTTTTGCAACTACTATGCGACTAATGTCCATACCAACTTATTTTACAACTAATAGTGTGTTAGTCCTACATGTCCATGTAGTTGCAACTTGTTGTAGTCACATAAGCAACTATAGGAAAAGCTGAACCAAATTCTAGTTGAAGATGTGACTATAACTTACGACTAATATGATTTTCATTCAAAATGTTAATGAAAAGTGAACAATTACATTCAATTTTGATTGCATTCATTGATGAATGATGAATGATAACATAGTTATTTTTGCAATTACAAATGAAAGGTTTTTTAACTACAATAATATATTCTACCACATGAACAAAAAAACATAGACCACATATGGCAAACTTTGTTATTTCAATTGGACTATTATCCCTTCAATGTACCCATCCATGGGTCTTCCATGATATAATATCTAATAGCTAATAGTTTGTTAGAAAAGGTTATTACAACCTAGTTGGTAAACTAAGCTAACTAAGCTTAATAGGTTATATTAAACTAAGTAGGATTATGTACATTGCACTAGTACATAATGAGTCCAAATCCATTAATGAATTCACTAGGTTTTGTAGTAAATTAGGTGAATTTTGATCTTAATGAATTCCTAGTGAATTCATCAATTGCTTAGTGATCAGTGACGGTTTGCTATGGACAAGTAAATTCACTAACATATAAACAACTACGAAATTTTGAATATTTTAATTATTTGATTCAGATTATTTAATATTAATTATTTAATTCAGATTACTTAATATTAATTATTAAATCCAGATTATTCAATAATAATAATTTAATTCAGATTATTTAGATTTAATTATTTAATCCAGATGATTGAATATTAATAATTAATCCCGATTATTTGATGCATTATTTCATACTAATTATTTATTTCGGTTTTTATTGGATTATTTAATTTTAATTATTTAATTATTTGGCTTTTTCTTTTAATTTAAAGATTCAAGAAGATTCAAACCTACCTACCTACCTAAGTAGAAAACTAACACCTATTTGCTTGTGTAGGTAGGCAAATAGATAGGATAGGAAAAATGGAGATGGAATGAATAGCCAAAAAAAATTCCATTTACTTTGCAATTTTCATTTTTTCACTCATCCCAAATTGGCATATGTTTATATAATTTGTGAGATGAAATTCAAAGACAAAACATATGGGTTAAATGTTTTACTTGCACCTTATTTTCAAATTGAGATGCAATTAAACCTTTTCTAAACGTCAAATTTAATTAGTAATATCTTTCTCATATTATGTCCAAATGAAAGAAAGTTTAAAAATATGAATTTTTTTTGTGTTACATAATACATTTTAATTATGAAGTTTAATACAAATAGTTCATAAAATATGATGTATCAACATATAATAACATTGTTTTCAAAACCATTTAATGTTTAGTATATTAAAAAAATACAACACATTTAAATATGGTATATTAAATACATACACATTAAATTTTATATTATAATATGAGTATGATTATATAATTATAAAATATAGATTAATAAAATATAAATATTTTTTAAAACGGAATTTATTACAAATTATAAATGCCTCTAATATAATATTCACTTTATTCAGAAATATTTTAACTAATATAGTATATAACAAATAAATATTTTCATATATTATGTATAAGTGATCTTATATGATAAAAATATTGGATAAAAAGTTATATTTCCAAGGATGAATATTATGTTATCCATTTTTATCTAATGAAGCCCACAATAAAATATTTGTTAGTTAAAAACTTTATATGTAATATTTACATACTTTTACATGTTATGTATTTTATATCATTTAAACATATGACATATTATATAATATTTGTTATATATTTCTATGTTAAAAAATATTCAATTTTGATTTTGTTTTGTTGTAAACATCTTTTAGCATTTTATTGAATAATGGCTGAAAATAAAGTCTGGCTTATTTTTCAGAACTAAAATTAAAATTTATTCCAATAATATATATTTCGATTTATGTCTGACAATATTTGTACATAAACTAACAATGAATCATATCATTAATTGATATAATAAATACATTGAAATACATTCATGTAAACATATTTTACATTAATTCAATATTAAGAAATGTGGTAAATTATATTATTAAATTATATTTTAATTAATAATAAAATAATAGAATATCATATAATTTATTACAATTTATATTTATTTATTAAAATAATTTTTAAAATATAATCCAAAAAAAAGTAAAGTACATTACAAAATTTTATCTTGATTATATATAAATGGAATATGTAAATTTAATATTAATTATTTTCTTATGAAACAAAGACATTTTAAATAAAATATCATAAACGCTAGTTGATAATACAATATATTTTAGAAAATTATTGATAGTATTCCGATTAATTAATATGAATGATTAATAAAATTAATAATTAAATAATTAAAATTTCCTTATTTATTTGTTTGGAATTTTATTGTAGTTCATTTGGTTCAAAATAATGGAATATGTTGACTAATTTTAAATTAATCTACATATTGTATTATATTATATTATTGGAATACATTATTATATATATAGTAGTGTTGGTAGCCTAACCTAGCTTGCACATTTAATTATTTAGCCTAAATTATCTATAAGTAATTGTAGGCTAGTAGTAAGTATAGGTAGGTTAAATTGTAAGTATTTTATTATGTGGATATATGATTTAATAATAATAATAATAATAATCAATTAAGTAGGTTAGGTAATGGATAATAGGTTATATGTAGCCAAGGTAATATGTAGTAAATAGGATAGGTAGTAAATAGTTAATGAAAACAATAAATATTATTGTGTGGATATATGATAATGTTTTTGTATGGGACAAAAGATGTGATACTGTTGTAGTGTTTCCTTTTCATTAGAATTGTCCCATATCTTTTGTCTACAACTTCAAATTTATAAAGTATGTAAGTAGGACTAGATTCATAGTATACATTATAAACATAGTGCATGTGCCATTTGGGATGGGCCAATCAAAAGGCTTGTCCCCAACAAAATAAATAGTATCCTACCTACCTATTTAGTTTATGTTAACTAACCTAGCCAAGAAAAGGTTGCCTACTATAGTTTAGCTTAGGAGAGAATATAATTAATTATTGTAATTATAATTGTTGTAATTATAATATTTGATTACTATAATTATAATATATCTTTTTTGAACAAATGGAAAATTGCCATGTGTTTTATGGTCATTGGCTCTTTAAATTACCACGTCGTTAAATCTTAACCACGCATCAGTGGCACATTTAGTATCATGTGAATATCCCAAATGCAGTTGCAAATTGGGGTTCCATGTCATACTAAGGATCATCCATGGCAATGGATGATAAATTTTTGCCTAGTTGTAAGGTTTGTAACTACACTTTCAACTTCATAGACATGTCATGTTTTCTACGATTGATTGTATTATGGCACTTGTCAAAGACAATTAGGCTATTTTTAGTCACATGTGTCCATTACAACTATATGAGTTGCAAATTCAATCGTTGATTTTCAAATTTTTTCTAGTGATAAAGTTTTGAAATTATGATTCTTGAACATGCCAATTATTCACAATACATCTTTTACAATTTTGTAAATTTACTATTAAATTTTTTTTTGTTTTTTAATGTATTAATCTACATTGATAGTGATATCCCTGAAGAATGGATTCCAAATATTCATTACCTTCAACTATCAATGTGAAGTCCAAGTTCATAATGAATGCAAATCATTAGGAACAAATTGAGGAGTTCATTGTGGTAATAAAAATGGATTATGCTAATGTTGAAAATGATGTATTTGGCCCGAAGGGGACATTTAGTGTAAAGTTTGGGATCTACGTCCATCAAACAATGATTTTAAAGGGGGGTATTAGATAATTGTCCAACCTATTTTTCATCACCCTATTATTATCTAATTTTATAAGATATACATATTAAAACCACTCTATATTAATTATAATCCATTATTTCATATTATTACATATCCTTTATTATAATTAACTTGATTATATTTGAATAAAATGTACACCCTATTTAAAAACTAATTAATTCATAATTTTTATCAAACAACTAATATATTACACCCTATATTTTTAGTCATGTATTTTTAAAAAAAATTATTAGTGTCCACCTTGGGGTATTTGGGTGCAAACAAGATCAAATGAGCCAACAGTGTTACTTTAGAAAAGGACTACATGTCTTTTTGTTCAAAAATAAGTTTTTCATACAATTGAATTTTGAATCTTTTTTTGCAAATTGTTATAATAAATGCTTATAATTTTCCAAGTACATGACATGTTTTTTTGTTTATAATTTTGGAATAAATATGAATTTTTGAAAATGTGTTGATTCCTTGTAAATTCATTCTTTTGTCTTTAAAAATTATAACAATTTCAAATCATAACCAAAAATTAGTTTTTAAAATTCTAATTTATTTTTGTATAATAAGCTACAACTATTTTTGACACATAATGTACATTATACCCCATTTATATGTGGTAAAGGACTTTTGAAGTTCTAAAATTCTAGATCAATTTTCGAAAGTTTTTTGAATTTTTAAAGTTTTAGATTTTCATATATTTTAGGGTATGAGTGTTTTTTGAATATGGTTAATAGGTTTTTATCTTTTTAATTTTTTTTCCATTGATTTTTAAGTATTATATGAATCCTTTTGATAGTTGTTTGCAAAATTGATTCCTTTTGACACATTAGGTTTTCATTTTTAAAGGTTCAAAATTGAAACTTAATTTCAAATTTTATCAAATGGATTTTTGTTTTGAATTCTTGAACATTCATATGAGTGAAAAAGGAACAATTTGTGATGATTACCATGGTTTTAAATGGTAAAAACATAAATATTTTTCCGATTTCGATTGTTTTTCTCTGTTGTCTGACGTATTTTTTGACTTGTTTGATTTTGATTACATTCATTTTGTTTGTGTTGAAATTACTAGCTCTTACCATGAATCAATTTGAAAGTTAGTTATGCTATCTCTTTTGTGTTCATTTTATGTTATTTCATTTTGGTGGAAATTTGCAAATTTTAGTAATTTTTATAACCTACAAACCAAGCCATAACATAAGATGAAAACACAAAAAACTATGAATTTGATATTCCCATAACCCCCCTTTTATGAATATCATGGTATTATCTACAATCTAGTTCCATTATCACATAAACACAATACCCAATATTACTCAAACACAAACATAATATAGAAAAATGACAAGCCTTAAGGTCTAAAGAGAGATTGGTCATGATACAAAACATTGGAAGAGCATTTACAGTCTCAAAAAGACTAAATTGCTTAGTCAATTTCAAAAGTTTAAATTTTTTTGTGAGTAGTTGCAAGTTATAGTGGTTCATTTTTTATGGATACACCATTCATTAAAAGTCCACATGGTAGTGTTAAAATGATATTTTACTATGATATAATTGGATAAATTGGGAATTACATGGTGGTTAATGAACTTGAAAAATCCATATGAAAAGAAACTATTTCAACCAACTTTTTAACATATAGGTTAAGAGAAAAAAAATTGAAATCCAACAAAAAATGATTATGATATAAACATAATAAGCCTCACCATAAATAAACACACACACACACACACACACACACAAAAAATGAAGAGGATAATAATTTAGGTAGATAATGTTGGAATTTCAATTTGATAAATATATAAGAAACATGAGTCCACAATTTGAATTGATCACTTGAATCCAATTGAAATTTTGTGCTCACCACTTGCTTCCCAATTCTACATGTACACATGGCAACAAATAACATCATGTTTAGATATTGCTAATAGATTTTGCATGGTAAGATGGGTTTACAACAATGTTATAAAGAGACAATGAAATATGAAGATTTTATATTGCACTAGGAAGCCATATTTAATAACTAGCTTCTTGATCAACTATAAGATTCAAACATTGACAAAGATTTGATTATAATATATCAATGCCCAACCTTTCATATAAATGACATCAAGGAAAACATCCTTATTTGTATGGAGATATATATTTCATATACTTTGGGATTAAAGCCAAATGAAAAACATTGAAAATTCCAATATCATATCAAACAAAGCAAGAACATCACTTGAATGCCCCATGAAAATCCTTTCACAATAATCCATTTGTCACCAAACACAAAAAAGAGAATGGAAAAATTGGGAGGGGGGAAGCATGTTTGATTATTGAATGACACCATACAATTAATAACTAAAATAATTAATATCAAACTTTATATATATATATATATATATATATATGCAAATGTTACGCAATTGCATTTGCATAACAATATAGAGAATAAAAATATATCTCCCTTCCCCCAAACAGTCAAAACAAAACATAAATACTTGATCATCAATGGTAGTGCGAAGCCCAAGTAATATGAAAGAGATTTATGCATAATCCTCTGTATGGTCATCCTTGGACAGTTCCAAAAACAATTCATACTTACTTCATTTCCAAGTCGAACTACCTCACTTCTTTCCTTGTAACTAACTCCTATCCTTGTACATGATTACCTCACTCTTTTCCTAATGGTCATTGTTTTTCTTTACCCACCAACATGGACATGCTCCATGTTTTCATGTCCATGCTATTTATATTAATTCAAATTAAATTTGACATTGACATAAATAAAGATGAACTATTGGAAACCATACGAGAACATGAAAAGAGATTTTTTAAAAAAAATTGTCACCTGTGGTGTGAAACAATGCAGAGCCCATATTTTGTGTAGCAAATAGTGGTCCATAATACTAAGTAGGTAAGTACATGTGCACATTGTTTATGCAACAAAACAATATTGAAGAAGGTACAAATAGAGGATTGTGGAGTGACTTTGGCATGGCAAAATTTTACTACATTGTGAAAAAAGTTTCAGAAAAACTTGGAAAAACTTGCTTTTTCAGCCTGAAATGTGTTTTCCCTGCAAAAATTAGTCAATTTTGCAAATTGAAAAAAAAATCTGTAAAAAAATACAAAGATTGTGTGTGCATTGGAATAGGAAAAAATAAAATGAGAAACTAAAACATCAGAAACCCCAATGGAATGTACACAAAATAAGCCAATCACCATGGTTACAAAAGCAACAATTAGGCATATGAAAAATCATTTGCCATTCAGGAGTGGTTGAAGCAGCTGAAAAGCAGGAAAAAATCTGGAAAGCATGGGGTGAATGGGTTTTGTAATTCCACTAGGCACAAGTTCATTGGTTAGAAACTCTCAAACAACCAATGAAAACTGGCCCATCTGCCCAAGACTTGAGTTAAACCATGTTTTTCTTCGGTTCATGGTTGGAAGTTGCCAGAGATGTATGATGGCTTGGAATCAAGTCTATTTTTGTGAAGCAATTTGAAATGATTTACTGGTGGTCACATGGGCTACCTACCTTTGTGAGGGGCCCCATTCATCATTTCTCCCTTGAGTTCCTCCAGAAATTGTGCAGCCGATGCAGCCCCCAAACAATCCTGAACATGTCTTGGTTGGCCTACCTTCAAATTAGAAAAATTGACACTTCCCATTGTATGTGCTTGAGTGAGAACCTCTTTTCTACACCTAAAGTAGTGCCTTCTTTCAAGCCCATGATAAAACCAAGCACCCAATAGTTAGTAGTTTTCATGATTAGAGAGATATGTGCATAGTAACAAGTTGCAACTTGCAAGTAAGTGGATCAGCCATTGTTCAAGCCACTCCTAGAAAAGAAAACCCTACTAAATCCCATATTTACCAAGATTCATATCTGCATTTAGTTGCAACCTATTAGAGATATCCGTAAAGTTAGGCGATTAGGGGGCGAGAACGGCCAGTTTTGGCATAATAGGGCATCAAACGCGTAACTGGGAATGAAAATTTTGCAAAAGGAAATAACTGGGACCCAAACTAGTTTTTCCACCCAATTTGGAGGTAAATTGAGTTTCATCCTGTGTTTCCTTTTCCTGAGGGCGTGCAGTGCTGCTACATATATTTTCACTGCTCCTCCCTGTACAACAACTATAATTACTCTCGAACCTTGTGCATTAAATGCTGAGTTTCATCATTTCACACCCGAATTTAATAAAATTTCCTTACTTTGCAGATACCACTGAAAGAGGGGATAGGGGGCGAAAGCAGAAGAGATACGGGGTGAAACAGAGGGTGACTTTACGGATAGCTCTGTTAAGTGGAGAACATTGTACAAAGAAGTCAGCAAATATTCAAAGATTTGATAACCACCCAATATTATGCTGTTCCCACAAAAGTTTGATACTCACCCCAACTGCTACTTTGTGGCCACAAAATTTAATACCCATAAAATAATACGACCATTGTACTTGGGCCAGATTTGACAATCCATCGTTAAGTATTTAATTTATTTTTTTTTAAAAAATGACATTACAAAATTTTAAATAATTCAATAAAGGCTGTGATATTAATTTAAAAAAAAATAGAGATTGATTATTAATTTGTTTAAAAATTAACAATCATTGCACAGTAACTTTAGAGTAGTGAAAAAGTCATTATTATTCTCTCTTGTCATCAAGCTCTGTCAACATTTTTCATGCGCAGATATTAAATAACCATTTGATTCTTTTGTGAAAAAAGTGGGGAAGGACTCATTAAATGGAGGAAAAAAGAGCACAGAGAAAAAACAAAATACTTATATTATTCTAAATTTTTTTACACAGATACTGGGTATTTATGAAAAAAATTCAAAAAAATTCAAAAAGCATTTCTGGAAATGGCCCAGGTACATTAAGGTACAGTATGTGTAACTGTGTCAACATGCAGTAACTTCCGGAGCCCTACTAGCCACTTACTTTTTGTCGGCCTTGCCTTGGTAGGCAAGCATATTGTGTTTAGATTCATTATAGAGTATAGTAGCTTAAGGGATTTGGGCCCCTAGGTAATAATAATTAATAATAGGTCTATTTATTTTTATATGAGGATTTTTGAAAGATGATGTCTTGGCTTGTGTTGAAACTTGAGCTTAGTTATAGAGTTACAATATCTTGAAGGATTTTGGTTTCTTTCAGAGGATTTTTTGAAGATTATATTTTTGCATGGTGAAACATTTGAGTTTTCATGATTCTTCTTATGCTTGCGATACTTTTTAATGTAAATAGCAAGGCCACAGTGTGACACACCCCTTGTTCCTCAACCTGTTGCTATACTACCAGGGACATTGTTGTGCTGCAAAGTGGTTTTGGAGTGTGTGAAGGAGGAAGTTTTGAAAGGAAGATGAAAGCTATTCATAAGTAGCATTCTGGTGGAAAGCAATAGAATGAGATTGGAAAGCACCTCTAAAGATAAGATCGATCTGTTTTGCAAAGCTTTTTTTCAGCCATGTTTCTGTTGACTTGGGATTCATACCAATCAACTAAGTAGAGCCTGAACATTTTTGTCCCATCTAAGAATCTTAGTGTTGGGTGGTCAACTTTGCATGTTTCAGGTAAAACCCACCACAAAGTAGGCGAGTAGCAGAATGTGGACACTCATTTATTGGCTCCTTTGCATAGGGAAGAGACTATGTATGCATTGGTATAATCATACATTGGTATAATAGGACTTAAAAGGGTACAGAATTTTGGCTTCAACTTCACCCAATGTGTGATTGGCATTGGAGTACTATGTGTGTTTATGTTGGATGGGCTTGTTTCCGAAAAGTGCATGTATCCACATGAGAAGTTTTAAATCTGTTAAGGGGAAGTCTTTAGTTCGAAGTTTAAAGTTGCCTTAAAAGGGTTGAGTTATTTGATGAGCTGCTTGTTCCAAAGTAACCTCCCCCCTGGTGATCAATATTTATATATTATTCTTAGTCTACTAGTGTTTCAATCATGCTTGGTGTTAGGGACTTAAGTCCCCTAACGCCATTAGGATTTAAATTTACTTAATGTAAAGTACAATGTTAAGTTAGTTATTACATTTCATTTTCACTTATGATGTTACAATGCCTACAAATGACTAGGTTAATATTGAATGCTAACATTATTTTTTCATCATCATTCACACCCACGATGATGGCACATCTCTTTTACAAGTTGCTTTTATTACTATGTTGGGAAGGTGATAGGTGGGTGAATGGATGGATAAATGAGTGGTGGGTGAGAAGGTAAATTGGTAGATGAGTATGTAGTACATAGATGAGTGAGTAAGGAGGTGACTTAGAGAATATTTGTTCACAATGAGAACATTGAGTTAAAAAGTCTTTTTATGAGTTGGTAGTTAACATTATCATTTTAATTTTAATTTTAATTTTTTTTAAAAATTGTGCTAAGTTACAGTGTTCCAAAGCATATGCCATAAATGCAAGGAGCTATTGGGAACTCTTTGATTTGAAAGTCAATTGTCCTTAACCCTGTGAATTGTTCACTTTGCACTTGGACACTTGGCAAACCCTTAAGCAAGAACGAGCTCCAAATTGTTTTGGAAGTTTGCAAGAGTTATTGGTCATAATACATATTGGAACTGGGTGTTTAAATCAGCCAGCCACCCGAGTTTGACAATTCATTTACATGTGCAGAATGCAATGTGACCCTGTAATGTGCATTCTCACATGGATTCCGAATTTTAAAAGTTTGTTGTTTACACCCATGTTTGAACTTTGAACCCTCCAGGTTTGACAACACATTTACATGTGAAAGTGGGGGGGGGGAAGGGAGGAGGGGGAGGAGGAACACACACACACAGTCCAACCAACCCTACAAGGTGGATTCTCACATGGTTGCCAAATTTTAAAATTTTGTCTCAAGTGATTTGGAAAATCAAAATTTTGTGTTGTTTATTGGAAACGTTTGCAGTTTCAACACAGGCTGCAAGAAGCGCATCTCGAAAGCTGAAAGTGCACTTACTTTTGGCTGTAACCAATTGTTTGAGGATCTTTAACAAACCGAATCAAAACTTTTTTTGTTGGAACAAATTTCTAGTGTCAAGAAGGAAGGATAACGATCAACCGTCACCCATTTCCTGCAGTGTTCTCTATCACGAGAGAGCTCTTGTTCGAGTCCTCACATCTTTTCTTACTGAAAAACTGGACATATTCTAAGCTCTTTTTTTTTTTCCTGGTTCGAGTCCTCACAACTTTTCTGTAACTGGACCTATTCTAAGCATTTTTTTTTGGCCCCCTTTTCAAAAAGCGAAGAGGAAATTTGCCAGTCATTTTCTTCTTTGAGAGTTCTCAAGTTGTCACTTAGCAGGCCCAATTGGCTATGTTTCTCTAATGTCGCATTGTGGCCTTGTCTACCCCATGTAAAATCCAAGTGAGTGGAGAAGAACAAAAGTGTTTAAAATTCCCATTAGGAAGAAAAAGGCGCCCAAAAAGCAATAGTTCCCAATTTGATTTTTAGAAGCTTTTTTTAAATTTTTTTATTGAAAACATAAAAACCTTATTTTTGTGTTGTGCTGGTGTAAATCAGTCTCATATGTGGGATTTGCACCAATATTTTTAAATTTTTTATCCAGCTGCAAAATTATATATACATTTTTTCCAATGACTTTTAGCCAATGCACATCTCTAAGTTGGTTGGGCACATAAGATATCCTTCAGAGATGCTGGCTTCAAAGTTCTCTATGCTTTAACATGATTCCCAAGTGGATGGTCACCAAGGTCTGCACAATTTTGTCCGATAAAGAGCCAAGGTATGCCAGACCAGGAATAGTATAGAGTTTTCCATAAAGTCAGGAAAACACAACACCCGAACCCTGAGTTTGTTCCAAAATCGAGTGAGATTAAAAAAAAACCTGCAAAAAAATACATCAGCCTTCAACTGGAGGTCAAACTCAGAAATGCACCACATTTTGTGCCAAACTGAGTTTCAACATGTTTTGACCCAGTCTTTCCTTTTTCCTGAGCGCCTTCATTGATGCTACATATATTTTCACTGCTCCTACATATACAACTACTATAATTACCTCGAACCCTGTACATTAAATGCTGAGTTTCAGCATTTCATACCCAGGTTTAATAAAACTTCCTTACTTTGCGGACCTCACTCAAAGAGGGGATAGCGGATGGAAAGAGGCCAAAAGACAGGGTGAAGACAGGATGACTTTAAGGAAAACTTTTATGAATGAGGTGGTTTAGAGTTTAGATTTGCAATGGCAACCTTACCGTTGCAAAGGGCCAACTTCTATGTATGTCACTTGAATAATTAATAAATTTTCAAGATTTTGAGTCAAAAATTCATATAATTAGTGACGAGGCTGCCAAGGTACTATGGTATGGTAGTCTTTGGACTGGTGTACATGGGAGCGTGGGGGAGATAGAGGACCTAGGAGAATATTAGTTCAGACATACTCTTTCTGAATAATATACAAAAAGGGTGGAATGTGGCATGGAAGAACCTTTGTTACTGCACCGCAAAATTATTATCAATACCTTAATATATGAGGAAGAAAAGCCGTAACAATCTCCAATCTCTATCTAGGGTTTAGGGTTTTACCAAAAGTCTATAATTATCCCAAAAAAAGGATTAAATTCTTTCTAATCTTGAAGCTATAAAAAAAATTGTTCTCTCAGAAGTACCAAAGATGAAATTTCATTCTTACCAATTTTAGCTTTACATCAAAACCTCAATTTGGGTTGTTTTTTGTTTTGGTTTTGGAAGGAAATGCCCCTTTGTGTACTCCACTTCCCAGGACATTGGAAGATGCAATTATGCAAATGCAATTCGACACATTATGTTCCCAAAGCTTCAAGTTCTTTGTTTTTTCCTCCAAGCACTTGGGAGATGCAACCACACTGAGGGTATCTTAATACCTAAACCATCTGAGTGGCCTATTTTAAGATCCCACGTTCCATGTAACTTGCAAATTTATCAAGTTCTACCTTCGTAGCTAGTTCCAAACATCAACTATGAATCACTATACTTCACCAACATCACAAACCATTATAACCACACTATTCATGGTAGTTAGTGCACACCACATGAATAGAGATAATTCCTAATCAATGTGGATAGCGAAAACAGAAAAATATTGTTTGGTGACAATTAGTCACAAATTACGTGATATCAAGTGTTTGGCAAAGGTTTTTTGTTTTTTTTAAATCAGTTGAATTTCCACTGTAAATTTTTGTTTCCAACATTTGCCTATTTGTGGGGAAAAAATAATTATATATATATATATAAATTTTTTTTGGAGGAAAAAAAAACATCAGTCACAAACCATATTTTTGTGAATTGCCATTGTAATGAACAATGTAGCTTTCCATAGCAAGTGAGTTGTGAGATAATTCCTAATAAAAAGTGAATAGTGAAAACAGAAAAGTATTGTTTCATGACAAAATAAGTCATGAAATTATTTTTTCCAATTTTATGGTAGCAAATATTTGGCAAATGTTTCCAGAAAAATAGCAAACTTCACTGAATTTCCACTAGAAAAACAAACAAAAATCAATATTTTCTTATTTTGGGGGGAAAAAACACTGGTCACAAACCCAATTTTGTGAAGTGTCATCATAATGAAACATGTAGCTTTGCATAGAAAGTGAGTTGTGGCTAAATACACATGAAATTAAGGCCGGACCATAATAATTCCACATCAACACTAATTGTTATGAATGGTGTAGAAGTCTAATATCTTACATGTGATAATCATTTATATTCATCTTTTGCGACAAAATGTAATAACATCGTCACAATATGCCATGAATGCTTTTGTTGACTAGAAAGAGCCCACATCTTGGCTATTTTTTGGAGTTATTTTACAAGAGGACATTAAAGTTTATACTCATAAAATAATGTCTTTTCTAGGTGGAGAGGCACCACCTGGTCTATGACCATTTACTTTGAGATGGTTGCCTCAGGCGCCCCTATTAGGGAAATGCCCTCAATGAGACCTTAAACTAAATTGTAATTGCTAGCAATCACCACACTGAAAAAGATTTAACAAAACATCATCCATTGATACTCAAAACTTGTGATGACAAATTCCCACTAACCACTAGTAATAGCCACAATGTTGTTGGCAAAAGGTGCATACTATGGAATAGGCCCAATAAGGCCCATTCCATCCAAGAATGCAGTGAGCTCAATGGGGGTGAGCTACCATTCTATTAGGTGATAACAGGCTCATCCAAGGACTATTCCAAAATTTAAACGGTTTTTAAATGACAAATGACAATTTTCATTTCAATCGCATGCGTTTTGGAGTCCTCAAACAAATGGGGCCATTAACAACACAAAAAATGGAGTCAGCAAAGGAACAAAGAAGAGAGTTGTTACCCATGCCCTCTCATGTTTGGGGTTCCAAACGCAATAAAATACTAACACATTGACATGTGATAATGTAGATGTCCACGGAATTGGAAATTCTTTTTTGTATTCCAAGATTTACTAAGAATGTTTTGGAACAAAAAACGGAGGGGTCAATTGTGAGAACCTAACCTACCTATCATTCGGGCTCTTAACTAAGAAGAGGGCCAACGAAACTGGAGGCCCTTTGTGCTAGATGTGCTTCCACGTGACCCCTCAACCAGTCTTCCCAAATAGGAGAGACTAAGCAAAGCTGAAGGCATCATGGTCAAGGAAAAGCTGAAAGTTGACGAAAGATTTCAAAGCATTGTCTCCAAGTTCATAACAAAATATTATAACTAATGAACTGAAAAGACCCTTGTATTATAGAATGGACCGGGCCAGAAAATTTTGTTATCTATTGTACATGAACACTCCCCAATTGGTGGCTTAGAACAAGCTACCTCTACATGCGGTCGACCACCTATTTTTGTCATAACTTTTGTCTTGCCTTAGTGACATCTAGCTTACATGAACCAGCACCCACACCCACACTCTTACCATGGTAAAAACACCTCTCACAAAAAAAATTTGGTAGCATGTAAACACTATAAGACATGGTGTCCTAAAACTTAAGTAAAGCAAGGTCTTCAATTAACATTTGCTCCCAAGCTAAATGTACCACTAAAAAAAAGCGACCTCCTTCAAAAATGCAAAGGTATAACAAGTGTGAAGGAGCACAGTAAGATTACTTTGTTCACCTTCTTGAGTGAAGCCTGTTAATGGCCATATTTGATACGAGAGAGCCTGATTTAGTCTGATGACAGAATATTTATAATATATAGAATCAAGCCAAACAAGGGGTGTGTCACACTGTGGCCTTGCCATTTACACTAAAAAGAAGAAATTAGGGAAACTCAAATATTTCACCATGCAAAAGTATAATCTTCAAAATTTCCTTGAGAACAAACCAAAATCCTTCACGATATTATAACTCTATTATAACTAATCTCAAGTTTCAACACAAGCCAAAATATCATCTTTCAAAATTCCTCATATAAAAATAGACCTATTATTATTATTACCTAGGGGCCAAAATCCCTTAAGCTACTATACTCTATAATGAATTTAAACACAATATCCTTGCCTTGGGTAGGCAAGGCCAACAAATTAGAATACTATGGCACCAGCGTAAATGCTGGTTCACCCAAGGCTGAGTATTTTTTGTGTCATTAGTGTTAATTAGTTGAAGGGGGGGAGGGGTGGGCAGACATTTCCCTCCCCAAAAAAAAATTTGGTGATAAACCTCTTTGATTTGTTCACCATCCCAAAAAAAGACCCCCCCCCTCCTAAAATAGAACATGTTCACATGGCCTAGGGATGGTGAGCAATCTTTTGTCTCTCTCAAAATAGACTTAAATGTAGTCCACTCTTTTGGGCTACCTAGAATAGTTTACAATAGCAAAACTTTGAGCAAAACGTAGTAGAGAAAGTAATGTACTACCATTGGAAACCTATTTGAGAACACAATGAACAATCATTGACCAGTTGGGAACATGAAAGAACCCTATAAAAAAAATACTCCATCTGAAGACCAAAGCAGGTTCATCTGAGTTTGAAACTTAACATTTCCCAGTTTAAATATAGTTACTAAACAGCCTTAAGAATAATGAAACCTTGCAAAACTTTATTTATAAACACATGGTAAATTTGGAAAATGTGTAAAGGAATAAGAAAAAGGATAAGGGAAAAGTTATAAGGGTTCAAATTAGCTCAAACTAGATGTCAAAATTTTTTCATGTCAAAAATTGATCGCCTACAATAGGTTGGTTGGTCTTCTCCATGCCAAAAATCAACAGCTTGCAATAGGAGGCCTTACGAAGGTAAAGCTACCTTTGTAAATGCCTATTCACCCAAGTGAACCACATGGTTCACCACTGCATGTCTTTGTTATAATATTGCGAAAAGAAGATGAGACACGAAATGATGAATTATATGAACTTATTACAACAAAAGGTGTCCCTACATATTTCAAGGGATTTCATTGAATTTTGACGAAACAAAAACTAATGAGTTGCACAACATTTTGTAACACTGATTATTATAATACATATATATATAACCATATACTAAAATATGCATGATTATATTTCCTACTTGACGTATGGGTCCTCATTCTTTGATTCCCTCAAAGAGAACAATTTCCATGCCCGATCACTTCTTCCCCCATTTATCACTCATCATCCCGTGCCGTACTTACCTTTTCCATGCTTGATCACTTCTTCCCCCATTTATCACTCATCGTCGCATGCCCTACTACGTGCCCTACTTACCTTTTCCATGCTTGATCACTTCTTCCCCCATTTTATCACTCGTTGTCCGTCCCATGCACTCCTTACCTATTTCAGCAAGTCGCCTGCAATGGTCCCATTTCAGAACTCGAATGCACCTCTTGAGCCCCATCTTTGAGTCACATTCTCCTCCCCGACCCCCCGCATCACACCAAAGAAATAAATAAATAAATAAAATTTGAAACAAATTGTTGTACCGATTGAAAGTTGAAACTCGGGCCTGGGTGCAGTGTACCTCGTAGCACGGAGTTCTTTTCCAAAAGTAAAAAGTCCATGGAGATTGTACTTCCAGCCACCGAGTGAACCAGCACCAACCAGTCCAAACCCGTGTGGGGTCGGGTATTTGATTCCTGTAATACCCATCAGTTTTGGGCATTTGAAAAAAAAAATCAGAATCGAAAGAAAGAAAAAAATAGCAAAAATAATAATTCCTTCGCCAGTTTCAGGTATTTTAAAATGATCAGAAATTGAATAAACATCAGGTCTGGGTATTTGAAAAAAAAGAAGCAAAAAAAAAAAAATTCAGATTCTAAGAACCGTCGGTTCTGTGTATTTCAAAAACTTCAAAGAACCCAGCAGTTTTAATGGGATTATTTGAATTTTTTTTCAAAGAAAATTGTGAGCTGCAATTATATAACAAAAATAAAAAAAGTGTTTGATTTTTTGATACCTGTGATTATAGATCAAAACCAAATATATTTGAATTTTGGATAACCCCGGTTATCAACTCTGTTACCTGACTTGATACCCAGTGGAGGTTTGGTGCAATTTCTAATACCCACCCATTCACACAGAAGACCTTAAATAAGCAAAGGGTTTTTTCATTTGTAGGCAGTACAAAAAAGTAGTGCTTGTTTTTTTTTTTCTTGGTTTGCCCCAAGTACCCATTTTCCCATTCAGTATGTGTCTGGAGATGGGCAGCACCAAAATGTGTCTGGGCATCATCCATTATTTTGGACAAAAAGATGGGATGGAGCGAAGGACTTAAAAATAAATAAATAAATAAATAAATTGTATTGCCTGCCATAAGGACTTTGCTTACAGGGACAGGGACTATCGCATTTGATCCAACTTTTGGAAGTTTTTACCTTATTACAACCGGTTTCACATTAGGTGAACCGGTTTCTTTGGTGAAAGTGTTTAGATTGGAACGGATTTTTTTTGGTTTGCAGAGTGTGAACACAGTAGGTAGATGTACAACATCTTATTTATTGGGAGGGCCAGCGTGTTTGTGATGCCTTGTTTTAACATCTTCCCAGTGGATACATATAATCTATCATTTGTTTGATCATGTTAAAATCATTCAAGGGTTGACTTTTTAATCAATTTTTAAATATTTTTTAAGAGAAAAAAAAATGAGTGTAAGAAGAATGTGAAAATTCTGATTTACTCAATAGGCATGGGTTGAGTTTTAAATACATTTTTTTTAATTTTTAAAGAGAGAAATGAGTGTACCAATAAATTTCTAAAAGTCCAATTTACTCAAGATGTTTTATTCTGACAATTTTGGGGGTGCTTTTTTACCTTATTTAGTGGGTAGAGCTTTTTTACAAATTGTGACAAATTTTGTGTGCTTTGTACATTTTCAGTGGGTGGAAAGCTTTTTAGTAGCTACTACAGCAACAAAAGTCATTTTGGGCAGGGGATAAACTTTTAGCTACAGCAACAACAGTCATTTTGGGCAGGGGGTAAACTTTCAGCTGCCAGTATAAAGAAGTGCACTCGACTTGCTTGTAAGAAGTGGGGGCGAAGAGAGAGAGAGTGTGTGTGTGTGTGTGAGAGAGAGAGAAGATTGCTGCTGCTGCTGCTGTCGCCGCCCACCCCCAGCCCGCTGCTTTTGCTTTGCTTGCAGCTGGCTGTGGCGATGGAGCCCTCAGCTACTTCTACCAACGGAATCCGAACTGAAATCTGTTGGAGACGGTAGGCGTGAGAATCATGTGTCCACCACCACCGTGGAGCTGTCGAATCATACTAAGTCTCTCAATGGTACCACCAGTAAGACCAATGGTAGTGCCAAGAACCTCACTGGTAGATTCGGTTTCCCGAGAGTGGACTCGCTGGATGTCGAGTCCAGCAAGATGCCCAAAGACTTTCTGCATGGAAAGGTTTTGTTTTGAACCTGCTCCCCCCATTTATTCCAAGTCCGGTTTTCTCCTAGCTCTGATCATGTCCCCCCCCAGGCCGATGATCCCATCCTCTCAGGTCTATTCAGGCTCCGGTTTTCTTTTTGGAACAATTTGTCTGAGTCCTTGTTGAGATCTAGTCTTTAGTGGTATGTCTTCGTGGGTTATGGCGCTGGTTGAGCTCTTTTTCTTTTGTGGTTTTCCTTCCGAGCTGATCCCTTGTACCAAGAGTGCTTTTGTCTGTGGATCTTTGTGGGTTATGGTAGTGCTACCATGTGTTGTTAATTTTTCTCCTGTTGCGTTCATGCTTGGTAGATCATACTGAGAGCGTCGTAGTACACTGTAAGACGCGAAGAATAAAGTTTGATTCTCAAAATGAGTTAGGAGCCATTTCTTGCACGGGAGTGTGATCAAACAATCCGACTACTAATTCGCACTGAAAACATTTAATCTTCCGGTCTGATACAAATGAAGAAGAAAATTCTTCGGTGATGAAGAAATTCCCGGAGTTCTGGAGACCCATCAGGAGATTCTCAAATTCTCTTCTTTAATTGGTGAAGAGAAATTAATTGTCTGGACCCTTACAAGTTTTAATCCAAAGAATTTTCGAGAGTCCGGGGACTCATGGTCATCTTTGCTAGCTGATCATTCACGTCAGACGTGTAATCTGCCCATGATGAAGTTTTTCTGATGCAGCTAGACTGCTTGCAACCGTGCGTGATGCTTGCTTGCTGCAGGACAAGGACAAAACTTCTATCATGCTGGCATTGGCATTCCAAAGCTTGGGAGTGATCTACGGTGATGTGGGGACTTCGCCCTTGTATGTCTACTCAGAAACCTACGTCTTGAATCAAAATCCAGCGGGACCTTCCAAGGAAGACTTGGTGGGAGTGCTGAGCCTCATCATCTGGACCTTGACACTCATTCCTCTTGTCAAATACGTGTTCATTGTCCTGTGGGCCGGTGATCGGGGAAACGGTGAGTGAGCATCATGATCATCTGCAATATCCAAAGCTCTTGTCACTACTGCATCCAAAGCAGTTCTAGTTTCCCAGCTCAAGTTTCCTCTGTTGCTTCCTGAAGGTCCTTCAAACGAGTCTAGAGGGGGAAAAAAAAAAAGACCCACTTGAGCTGGTCCTTATACTTTTTTTCAGTTCAAAACATTGGTGAGCCTCATGGGGAAGAAGCTGGACTTGAGAGCTAAATTAGACTGTGCTCTTGATGTGAAGAAGATCTTCTATTAAGTCTCTTGTGGTGTGATTTTTGGTTGGCAGGTGGCACATTTGCCTTGTACTCGCTGATATGCAGGCACGCAAGAATCAACACCATATCCAATCAATCTCCAGAAGATAGAGAACTCTCCACCTACAAGCTGGATCTTCCCACGAGATCAGCAAAACGTGCTGCTAGCCTGAAAGGCATCTTGGAGAGAAGCAAAGTGGTGCAGCAGATCTTGCTGATCATGGCGCTGGTGGGGACATGTGCTGTGATTGGTGATGGTGTCTTCACTCCCGCTATCTCAGGTAACTATACCCACACTAATTTCTCCACCTCCATTGAGCAAGCTTCCTGATCTGCATCATGATCAATTTTTTTTTTTCCTTTTTCTTTTCCCAAATTCTTGAGGTAGGTCCAAAAGAGGGCTTAGCCAGATTTGGCTACAGGTTAGAGAGGAAAGTAGAAAAGCTTACGAATTCTACTGTACATGATGGCTACATGCTAAAGCCTATTGTCTACATATGGTTGACATGGGCCCCATTTTTTCCAAAAGAAAACCCCTTTTTACTATTCACAATCCCACCCCCTTCAAAGGTTTTGTCATCAATGATGCAAAACTTCACCCAAAAAAAATAAAAAATCTGTGATCATAATGATGCCTGGTTTGTTGAACTCCAAGCTCCAAACTGTTTTGAGGCCTTGGAGCTAGCTTTAAAAAGCTTAGGCTATAAAACCCAGCAAAATCATTTATGGCAGTATGCTTTGGAGGGTTGCAGCTGTGAAAGAGTCCAAACTCAAAACTGGCAAATAAATTCAGGCTCTTCTAGATGCTAGATTTCTCTTCTAGATTCGTTGTCGAAGAACATCTTTCCTTTAGGCTGCTACGATTGCAGTACTTAGCAGTTTTCCATTATGTTTTATGTGGCTAAGCTATGCTCACAGTCATCTCACCACATCAAAGCATATTTTGAACCAAATACCAATTGCAGGAGTAGCCAGAGTTGTGAGTGAAATTGTGACTCACCACAAAATGATATCTACCATTTCTTTTTTCCAATCAGAACATGTGTTCCCAGAATTCCTAACTTGCTAAAGTATCTAGTTTCACAGTACTTGTAGCTCTCCAATGAAAAGTGACTGTCCATGCAACAAGAAACAAGGCCCTATGTCGGTGGCTTTCCATTAGGCTGCTATGATCACAACACACTGTGTACATAATTGTGATCACAACAGCCAAATGGAAAGAGACCCTAACTGTTCAACCAAGAGGATCTTTCTATCCAATAATTTGTTGTTTGTTACCTGATCATAATTACACTAACTTCATGATTATGAATCACTTAGACTGAAATGAAGAAAATTGTAGCCCGTTCGCAAATATCAAAATTGAGTTCTGACTGTGGGATTCTTGCAGTCTTATCTGCAATATCTGGAATTCAGGTACCCGCACCAAGTCTTTCTCAAGGTATGCCATGAATTCCCAGCCTTCCGATTTCTGGTTTCGACAGCCTTGTTCTTAAAAATCTGATCTGATCTGATGAGTTCAGTGCCAAAAAAATTTGACAAACCAGATCTAAGCTAGAAATATTTTCTTTCTGCATGCACTGAGTCTGGAATAATGCGAGGAAAACGGTCTAACATCTTTTGAAGGATTTGCACCTAGACTTGAATTATGTGACATCTCAAGGAGGATCCACCATGTGACTTGAATTCAATGTCCTGTGATTTAAATCTCATGAAACAGATGATGGAGTATAAGATAAAAATCAACTGATAAAAACCTGCAACTATTTTGAAACATGAAAGATCTATCTAGTCTTTTTGGTGTTATGGCTGGATTAATTTTGTTTAGCATAATTGGAAAGTAGTTGCAGTTGAGTCGATATTTTGGGTGAAGAAGTTAAGCACCTTGAATTTCTTAGAGAAGAACCTGGCTCAGAACAGGACCTGTAGTGTTAGATTTGATATAACTTAGTTCAGAACTATGGACTTTTTTTTAAATGTGCAGGTGTGGTGACGGGCATCTCCTGTGGGATTCTGTTTGTTCTCTTCATGGTCCAAAGATTTGGAACTGACAAAGTGGGCTACACATTTGCACCAATTATTCTTGTGTGGTTTCTGTCTATCGGACTCACTGGTCTTTACAACATTTTCAAGCATGATCCATCTGTTCTCAAAGCTTTCAACCCGGCTTATTGTTTCACATTCTTTACGAGGAACAAGAGGGCGGGATGGATTTCGCTGGGAGGCATTGTACTTTGCATCACTGGTAAAATTTACAGTTGATCCATCTTATAAGTACTTGCTGTTGAGAGAGTTGTGGTTTTTTAATAAAGAACACAAGGGTGGTACAATAAAATCCACAAGGATACAAAGAAAACTGCACTGTGACCTCCATTTGTGGACCACCCAGCTTACAAATGCCCATCAATCCCATTTCCAACCTTAGGTTAATAATCCTTCATGAATTTTTTTATGCTCAGGTATTGGCCACATGTGTTGTACCCTTTCTACAGAAATGGTTCCCCTAACATTGGTTTCTTGACCATGACAGGAACGGAAGCAATGTTTGCTGATCTTTGTCACTTTTCAGTGAGATCGATCCAGGTAAATTGTGTCTTTCTATTGTTGTGTTTGGTGCCTCCTTCATGTTTGCAATTTAGGAATAATTTGATACATTTTCCATGTCCAATTTTGGAGGTTGTGTGCAGTAGGGATTTGATACATTATTTTGTGTCCAATTTGGAGGTTGTATTCAATGTTTGTAATAGGCTTTTGAAACATTTGACATGTCTTTGGTGGCTGCACAGCTTGGTTTCACTACTCTTGTATATCCTTTTCTGTTGATGGCTTACATCGGACAGGTACTACTACTCTACAAGCTATAACACATCCCTACCAGTTTTGCCTCATACATTTATGACTGCAAACTCGCAAAACCCAAAATCACAATTGTCAATTTAAATAATAATTATGGAATTTTACATGTGAAATTCACTTCATTGTGAATTTTTTAAATATTGAATTTTGAATAAAGATATAATTCTAGTTGAATTTAACGTCCCAAGACAAAATCTTAAAATTCCCCCATGTAATGTTTCATCTTTGAAACTAGATGGGTTTGTGTAACAAGTGTATCTAATCCCATTGATACCAATTAGGTGTGTGTGGGGGGGGTGTTGGTAATTTGACAGGCTGCATACTTGTCAAAACACCCAGAACATATTTCTCAAACATTCTACAAATCAATCCCAGGTGAGTTTCTGAGGAATTCTTATGCGTCTCGAATGATGCTTTGTGGTGTTGTAGAAGTGCTGAAATTTCTTTTGCTAATTTTGTTTCCATGCAAAAAGACTCAGATTCACATTGTGCAATGTGTGTGTGGATGGATGATGGCCAGATCCTCTGTTTTGGCCAATGTTTGTGGTCGCTACGGCTGCAGCAATCATTGCTAGTCAGGCCATGATTTCAGCAACATATTCAATCATCGACCAGTCAATTGCACTCGGTTGTTTCCCTAGGTTGAAAGTCATCCACACATCAGAAAAATATCATGGGCAGATTTATGTTCCCGAGATCAACTACATACTTATGGTTATAACAATTATTATATGCATTGCATTCAAAGGCAGCACTTCCCTGATCGGCAATGCTTATGGTGATTTCTTTCATCCCTTCTATATCTCTCCTTCCATGGGATTGCGTAAGAGTGTTATGACTTACAAATTGCCTAATATGTCCATTTGTTAACATGCGTGCTTTCATTAATGGTGTAGGTATTGCGGTGGTGTCGGTGATGGTGGTGACTACTACCTTCTTGACCCTGATCATGATCATGATTTGGCAAGTGAATTTATGGATAGCTCTATCATTTTACGTCTTCTTTGGGTCAATTGAATTGCTGTACTTTTCATCTTGCTTGTATAAAGTTCCACAAGGAGGCTATACCCCATTGGTCATTGGTGGTGTAGCCCTCTTCATCATGTCTACTTGGCATTATGCACGTAAGAGGAGCTATGACTTTGAAGTGAAGAACAAAATCTCATTGGATTGGGTTCTTTCATTGGGCTCAAACTTGGGAGGAGTGCGTGTTCCAGGAGTTGGACTTATTTACACTGAGTTGGCTCAAGTATGTCTTACATACACGACACAAATTTCCAACTCCCTTGTTCATTGCTGATTTAGTTTTGATTCATGAATTTAGTTATATTTGAAAATGTGTAGGTCGTGTGTAATGTGGGAAGTTTTTGGGGTGGTTGCAGGGAATACCAGCAATCTTCTCGCATTTGATTTCAAACCTACCATCAATGCATTCAGTCCTTGTTTTTGTTTGTGTCAAGCATCTTCCTGTACCTAACATCCCCGATGATGAACGGTTTCTTCTTCGACGAGTTGGCCCCCAAAGTTTTCGTATGTTTCGTTGCGTCGTTCGATTTGGTTACAAGGACTATCAAGAAGACATCAAAGATTTTGAGGACCTACTTTTTGCAAATCTCTCAAAATTTATCCGAACTGAACATATTGAGTCCTGGCAGCCTGCCTCCAGTGGTGGACTCCAAGATGATATTAGGCCTGATGGAGCTACAGCAGTGACAATTGAACCTTTCTCTGAGGATTCAACAAACCATAGCATTCTGTTTGGTTCACAAACTTCACAAGAGGAATATGATTCAAAACAAATCACACCTCTTTCAACAAAATCTTCACTTGAAAGTATAAAAGAGGGTTTGGAGGTTGATGAGGTACGATATTTGCATGAAGTACGAAGAAGAAAAGTGGCCTACATCTTGGGTCATACAGACGTGAGGGCACAAAAAGATTCAAATGTGGTTCGAAAAGTAGTGATTGATGACATTTATGGATTCCTACGCCGGAATAGTAGATCAAATGTCATGGCACTTAATATTCCACAAGAGAGCTTGTTGCAAGTGGGAATGATCAATTACATATAAGCTCACTCATGTGAAATTGCCCAAAAAAATAATCATATGGTGTGGTCTTTTAGGATTGCGATCATTGGGATTAGCGCAAATCTCATCACAAAGATCACACTTAGGAAATATTCATGTAAAATTTCAAAGTACTGGGAAACAGTTATTATCTAAACTTTACACGATCATTGTGAGAGCTGTTGGAGGGGAAGTGAAAGGTTGCTGAATAGACCCATGGGAATCAATTGTTGATGTATAAATTCAACTGGTGCATTGGAATTCATGTTAGTGATTGCAAATGCCCATATTTTGTGTGTATGTGTGTGCATGCCTCTTTGCCACTAGGAAACTACCCTAGTTGAATAGCAAGTTCCATAAAATTTATATTATTTTAAAACATGCTCAAGTTTTTTTTTTTTTTAAATATTTTTTGCAAAGGAAATTTTTTTCTTTTAATGAAAATGATGCATCTTTTGGAATCTTCAGGAATATTCTACTTTCCAAGATTTCTCTTGGATGGATGAGTGAAAATCATGAGATCATGTGTTTGGATTCAAATTGGTTTACAAACGTGACAACTTTTTGCTGGAAAAACTCATTTCACACTTTAAAAACACGTTTTCCCAAGTTTGGGTATGGCCCATTGAAATAGTGGGTGGTAGGTGGTCAATACGTTTCCAAGATTTGGGTAGGTACCATTGAAGTAGCGGGCGGTGAGTGGCCTTTCAAGTAAACACGCCCTTAGGCTAGACTCTTTTTTGCTAGGTAGGTATAACGCTCTTAGGATAGACCATTTTCGCTAGGTAGGTACAACGCCCTTAGGGTAGACTATTTTTCGCTAGGTAGGTATATATTTGAACTCATTGCACGGTTTAGATATCTCAGGCGTGACTTGGGGCTAGAAATTACTTTTTGCTTTTTCACTTTTTGCTTTTTCACGTCCATGTTTTCACGTCCATGTTTTTTTCAGCATTTGGTGGCGTATGTCGCAAGATTCGAATAAGTAAATTTAAATATGGGTTGTATGTTTTGATTTGAAAATATCAAAAAGCAATCGAGAAATGGAA